>ERZ1026776.295-NODE-295-length-36416-cov-8.001265_pt1 | contig 36416 bp, 44 predicted proteins | sample MGYA00380125_ERZ1026776 | MGnify/ENA primary metagenome ERZ1026776 (study PRJEB33269, sample SAMEA4719761) | human gut metagenome | biome: human-associated habitat; feature: organic feature; material: feces | place: Cameroon | collected 2013-10 ...
TTTCTGCATAAAGCGCATATTAGAGCTTTAAATTTGACAATAAAAAATTTTGAAAATATTTTTGTGTTTATTTATTGGACTTTTGTATTTTATTACAGAACTTTCTAATTTTTAGTCATACTTGCATTAGAATTCTTATCATTTGTGCGTATAAGAAATACATATTTACACTATGTACAGACTTTTATTGCAGCATATTTATTCACATATATACCAAGGCCGCAGTGCCGGAGCATGGCGCTTGTAAACTTGATAAAACTAATATATAATATGTTTAACTAAAGCAACATTCAGTATCCAATTCTAAGGAAACTTGAAAAAGCAATAGCCACCCTCTCAAAATACCAACATAAAGTAAGGTGATTCCATAACTCTATGCTAAATTACACGTTCAAACACTTCTTATATCTCGCGAAAATAAATATAGGGACAAGGTGAAAAAACAATGGATAATTTTTCAAGAAAAAGGCGTTATCCCATTAATTCATTTATCTTTAGGGTAAGTATTCATTACGACGACTATTTTCCCAAAGATAAGTTTTTATCCTATGTAGTAGATGAGGAATTAATTAATTCTTGCACAGAATGCAAAGATACTTGTCAGTACTATCTGGATATTACTCTGCCTTACGAATACAAGTATAAATATCTTCAGGAAGACATAACAAGCATTTTCCCCAGCCTGCTCCATATCAACACTGGAGTCATTAGCTATGAGCTGTGCAGGCCCAAAGACATAGACCAGTAAAAGATAATTCTACTAACTCTATGTAAATAACAACTTTCAATCTATATAACATAAAAACACCAACATATACCGTCATACAATGTGGTGCCCCCATAAGATTAGATTTTAGGTCTAACTTTATGTGGTCACTACATAAAGATGATATATGTTGGTGTTTTCTTTACAGGGGCAACTTTATCTATACCATATCAATTTTTTGCCCCAACTGATGACCAAACTCCCATGCACTCGACCTTGGCAAGCTGAAAATTTGATGGCGATGCTGCTACTTCTTCCCATTCTCTTCCAGTTCCAGCATGTACTTATCAAAGTCAGACATAAACAGCCTGTCCTGAATGACACGATATTTTTCAAATTCGGTCTCAGCATGAAGCTTTGCAATTTCAGCTGATACTTTCCCTGCATCCTGTAAAATACCATAGTCAAACATTTCAATGAAGCTGTTGAGTCTCTTTTCCCAGTCCTGCATCGTAAGCGGAATATGCCGCAATGTCATGTTTTCAGCAAAATCCAGATATGCCGTCACCATCCGATTCAGTTGTTTTATTTCATCCTTACTCAAATAGTTTTTGGCAACCGTAACATCACTTTTCTTAATTTTTCCTTCAGGAGCATCTGCCCAAGTAGTTAATCCCATATGATCTTTTGTATGATCAGCTCTTTCTACAATCAGTTCAGCCGCCGTATGACCATGAACTGCGTAATGCATTTTATTCTGAACGGTCGCATAGAATCTTCTCGTCGTTGCAGAATTTTTATCATAGTCAATGGCTGTGGCATACAGGTCAGTGATCTTCTGATAGAACTTTCTTTCGCTGGCACGGATCTCACGGATGCGCTCTAACTGCTCATCGAAATACTTCTCTGTCAGATACGTTCCTCGTTTCAGGCGCTCGTCATCCATAACCCATCCTTTGATGGTGTAATCCTTTGCAATTTGATTAACCCATTTGCGAAACTGCACCGCACGCTCTGAATTGACCTTAAAACCAACAGCAATGATCATCTCTAAGGAATAGTGATTTGTACTGTAGCTTTTTCCGTCAGTGGCAGTTATTCGAAATTTTCGAATAACTGAATCCGCCTGTAGTTCACTATCCTCGAATATTTTCTTAATATGATAATTTACAGTGTTAGTGCCAACATCGTACAACGTGGCCATTATCTTCTGTGTCAGCCATATATTCTCATCCTCATAGCGCATCTCAATACTGTCCTGCTGATCACCCACAGAGGCAACATAGGTTAAGTATTCTGCTGCGCTGGAACGGATGGTTACTTCGTCTTTTTTCTTTTTCAAATAGTAGGCCTCCTTTTTGTTATTTCTCGTTTCAACAATTCAATTGAAAAGCACTCTTTGACATTCCCCATGCCTAAAGGCAGGGGATTCTTGGTTCCCCGTGGCCTATATGTCTTACACGCTCTCCCCAAGCGTAGATTTCCGTGTGTCCCACGGTATTTTATTCTTTAGCTTATGCTGATTTCTGCATTTCCAAGGCTTTTCTTAAAATATTCCTAGCGGCGTTTACATCCCTGTCATGCTGGGTATTGCACTGTGGACAAGTCCATTTACGAATACCAAGATTCTTTGTAGCCTTATTCTGATAGCCACAGCAGGAACAGGTCTGGCTTGACGGATAGAAAGTATCCACCTTCACCACATCACAGCCATATAGCTTGGCCTTGTATTCCAGCATACGGAAAAACTCAGCCCAGCTTACATCAGATATGGCCTTGGCCAATTTGTGATTTCTCAACATATTTTTAATCTTTAGGTTTTCTACTGCAATCAGCTGATTTTCCCTTACAAGCTTAGTTGATTCCTTATGCAGGAAATCCTTGCGGATATTGGCTATCCTTTCCTGCAATCTGGCCACCTTGATTCTAGCCTTGTTGCGGTTATTACTGCCCTTGACCTTTCTTGACAGGCTTCTCTGCAGACGTTTTAGCTTTTTCTCCATTCCTTTCAAAATGTGTGGATTGGCTACGGTATTTCCTTGGTCATTGGAATAGAATTCCTTTATACCAACATCAATACCAATCTGCCGACCATTGTTCCGCCCCAATAGCAACTCAATATCCATCTCTACGCACAATGAAACAAAGTATTTTCCCGATGCGGTATGGCTGACAGTGGCATTTAGGATGCGCCCCTCAAATTCTCTTGATAGCTTTGTTTTCACTATACCAATTCTTGGGAGCTTGATATTGCCATCAATGATGCGAATACCGCCTGACTGATTTCTAGTACGATAGGACTGGTTATGGCTATGTTTCTTGATAAAATGCCTCTTGGCTAGCAGGCCCTCAATATTCTCATTGGTATATCGCCACCCATCCTGATTGATGGCATAAGCACCTCTGGCAAGAGCCATAGCCGCAACACCATAATCCTGGGTCACTACTATATCTCCTGCCCGGCTGGAATTCACCGGGGCAAAATCAACGGCATCCGCCCCTGCTCCAATTATCTTTACCTCACTGTAATCAAATTTCAGAACATGATTTGTATCACAGAACAGGGTTACAGGTATATTATGGCTTTTGGCAACAATCTCTATCTGTTTCACCACAGGACAGGCATCCGCATCAACATATATATGTGCCATCTGATTCTCCATTAGTTACCTAGCGTATGCAACCATACCAATCCTGTCACCTGCAGCATTAATATCACTGGCACGCCATACTTGAATTTTAGATGCAAGGTTTTGTGGTGGAATATTCTCATTCCCAGCAATGCCCCAATGCTGCCACCGATAGCTGCAAATACAAGCAATGTAATTTCTGGTACCCTCCCCCAGCGCTTTATGGCACATAGCTTATCCCAACCATAAATTATAACTGTCGCAATATTGATTATAACCAAATACGGTAAAAAATATTTCATGTAAGTCCATACTATTCAATCCGCTCAAATCTATATTCCTGCTCAACATCAGGATACTTCTCCCGATCCACTTCACTCATAAACATATCCAGCGGTCTGGCATAAATCCCTTCACTGCCATACATAGCCTGATACACCACCAGCTTTTCATCCACTTCAGTATGCTGGGCAATGGCAACAATCTTGTATAGTTTATTCTTGAAATGACGCCATATTTCATCCTGATGTGGTAATTCTCTATCCATAATATAAAACTCCTAAAAACCAAAGTCCTCATTTATCAGCACAACTTCCATATCCATATGATTCATCTTACGCCAATATATAACCTGCGCATTACATATCCGGTCAGGACTGCTGCAATCATAGCAATGATCCTCATGTAAAGCACATGGTGTTTTATATTGATGACGAGCGGCATTCATAGGGGCAGCAATATTTCTAGCTCTATTCGCAGCTTCTTCAAGAGTAGGTGCTATCTTGTTCCTACCAACAACAAAATACACCTTGCGATGCCCATAAAGGGAACCAGCAACCCGATTACCCGTCCCATCAATATTCACCATTTCCCCTGTTTCTGCGATACCATTTACAGATGTCAGGAATATTTCCGTAGTCAGACAGTCCCGAGCCGTGGCATAAAATCCTTTTCCAGCCTGCCGGTGCATAGGATCATGAACCTTATTATGCTTTGAAAGACGATTATACATATCTAACGCAAGCAAGGTTTCTGAATCGCCAAAACCGACCGTATATCCATCAATTTTTCCATCCAGATACTGCGCTGCTTCCTCTCCTGTTTCAAAACACGATACCTCATATCCTCTTTTTCGCAAAGCTCTAGCTGTTTCTTCTATATTAGGCAAGTCTATCCCTCCCCTGCTCTATGCTCCATATTATAGCATAATGCTGAATTCTCTATTTGCTTTACCACAGGACAGGCATCCGCATAAAAGTGCCACCATCTCTACAAACTGGAATTTGCGAAAGAACCTTTTGTGAACGTCATATACACCCGTCAGCGTGTTAACTATCCGAGTTTTTGAATGTCTAACCTTCTTCAATCATTCGCTTCTCATGTTCGGCATACCATTTTTTCGCATATCGTTCAGTCTTGTCCTCGCCCGGAACGAAGACTTTAGTGTACCCGTCTTTATCTCCCACAATGGATGAAGCAAATGCCTTTTCTGGACAGCCTGTGATGTTCCCTTCGTCATACTTCAAAATTATGTTCTCCGCGATTGAGTAGCAAAATACACTGGCATCGGAGTTATACAGACCATCCTTTGAAAACGGATAGTTCTTAAATCGTATTTGGTTATACTTTGGATTCATGCCATGAACGAGAGCCTTTTCTGCATCAAGGCTTATCTGGTTAGATGTTACATCGAAATCCCCGGTGAGTGCTTTCATCCAGTCATTCTCTGAACTGAATCCCGTGAGCATCGTACACATATAGGAATCGATGGTAAACGGCATCAATATAAGTTCTTCACTTTTATCAAAACTGGGTGATATTACTTTCTCTTCTATAAGCATATCCTGTAGGGCATGATGTGCCTTAAACCTCTGTGTCAGCTTCTCCCCGACACACTCTCCTACATAAAGAACATCGTAGGTAATCGCTGAGGTAAAATCGTTCTGCATGTTAATTTGGAACATGTCATTACTACAATAATAAATCAGTTCATCAAAAGTAAATCCAATATTGGAAACAGCTTCACCCTTATCATTAAAAGCGAACAGCCATACTTTCTGCGCTTTCTCCAATCCTTCCGGTTCCGTTTTTATTCCTGCAAAGCCGTTCAAAGAATATTTTGAATTTGTCAATGCGGGGATGAAGATGCGGAAGGATGCTTTACCCACCTCAACGTCAAGGATTAAGCAAGATTTATCTGATATTTCCCTTCGCGGAACGAAAACTGGCACTTCTCGTTTACCTATAATATAGAGTGAAGCCTTGTCGAGGCTTTCTTTCTCTTTCCAGAGTTCAGAATCGAGTACAGGTGCTTTCTTTATACGGTTGAAATCTTTGATAGAGACAGGTGCGTGAGTTAAGTGTAATTTTGTTTCTAATATGTTGTTCATATTTTGTTCCCCCTCAAATTCCGATTTGCCACAGCATCAATATGCATCATTTTTATTATATGTCAGTTCCACATCATATCCAAGCTGATCCATTATGCACTACTCTACATTCTAACATCATCTCAACATTCTAGCAATCCCGCATACCCAACTTATAAAAAAGGCTAGGTGCCATAAACATATCTATCCCACCCCAGTAATCATGCCTATTCCAGAGTAGATATGTTTATAGTTTCAGAACAACATCGTCCCCACATTCCCAACTATGCCAATAGCAGTACCACATACTCTACCCTAATGCAAAAAATCAGCATAGCAACATACCCAACTATCGTTTTGAGTATGCTGCCCTGCTGAAATTCACTAAAATGTTGTCTTTCTGGCACAGCATAATCTATTGTTTTTATATGTCTCAAATATGCCGTTAAGCTTTATAGGACAAGGGTTTATGGCATTTTTATTTTCTGTTAATTAGTGCTACGCTCTCGACGTGCATCGAGGTGGTATAGACAATGAAAAGTTACCCCATTACAGGGGGCCAGTATACGTTCATAATACTGCATACTGATATTTCTATCCAATGTACGGATACTCCACATCTGTTCAGACTCTTCCTTGACATACCATTCCCTTGCCTTAGGATTTGCGACCGCTAAAATTCTTCTAAAATGTGACCAACTGAGATTTGGCACTCGCGTGTGCCAAATTTCTATATCTGGAAAATACATATAGAACTGCCTGTAATTTCTCAAATTCCTTGCAGTAAATCCTGAACCATATTCTTTAGTTAATTCATTAGAAAGCATTTGTATTAAAGAGAATTAATCCTTTCTACCAATATCAGCATCCGCTTTAGCCATATCTTATTCTACACTAAGGCATATAACTCCTGCAAACAACTGAAAATATTATTCAAAAATATCCACCAAAACATACTCCTCATAAACCGCAATCTTTTTTACATATTTACTAACCAACTCATCGCTATATCCAGCTTCAACTGGCACTCCGATTTCTTCTAATGCCTCTATCACATATGCCTGAAGCTGCAGCTCTTTAAGAATTCTCATATTACATTTATTATCATCTTTACCGTATAGCCGCCCCCTGCATACCCAGACATAGTATTTTCTCGGTGCATATCTCGTAACACGATAGAATCTACTTCCACACTCACCACATTTGCAAAGATCTGCCAAAGCATATTTAGCCGCATATATCCTTTTCCCATCACGATGCAATATACGTCTTCGCATTACCTCTTTAGCCACTGCTTCAAATGTCTCCCTATCAATAATAGCTGGATGGGAATGTTTAATATAGTACTGATCTTCCTGCCCTTTATTCACTTTTCTTACCTTGTTTAAGGTATCAACCGTGATGGTCTTCTGTGTTAAATTATCGCCAATATATTTCTCATTCTGAAGCATTTTTAGAATAGTACTGCTATGCCATCTTTCTTTGCCAGCACCTGTAAGAATTCCATCAGCTTCAAGACTATCAGCTATTTTCCTTGGTGCTTTGCCAGAAAGGTAGTCCTTAAAAATCCTTCGTACTACAGCAGCTTCCTTTTCATTAATAATAAGCTCACCATCTTCATTCCTGTCGTATCCTAAAAACTTTTTATGATTAACCATCACAAAACCTTTTTGATAACGGAACTTAAAACCGAGCTTTACGTTCCTGCTGATATTTTCACTCTCTTGTTGTGCCAGGGATGCCAAAATAGTGAGCATCACCTCGCCCTTCACATCACAGGAATTTATATTCTCAGATTCAAATAGTACAGGTATCTGAAGTGACCGCAGTTCCCTCACATATTGCAAACAATCTACAGTATTGCGGGCAAAACGGCTGATGGACTTCGTTATAACCATATCTATCTTGCCTTTTCTACAATCGTTCATCATTCTTATGAACTCTGTCCTATCCTTTGTACTAAGACCAGATATACCTTCATCCGCATAAATCCCAGCTAGTTTCCAAGCCTTATGGCTTTTTATAAAAGACCTATAATGTTCTACTTGGATTTGATAGCTCCCTTCCTGCTCTTCCTGATCTGTGGAAACCCTGCAATATGCTGCGACTCTTACTTTATTATTTGACACTTCGGTTTTATTGCCTTGCTTAATACTTGCAGGTATAAGTGTAATTTCCTTCTCCAAAACTACTCGCTCCTTTCATGGTAGTCGTATATTAACTCTCCATATTATGATTTTCAAATAAAAAAGGTAATCTGCCTATATTCAGACAAATTACCATTTTTATTTCACATATGTATTTCTGCAGTATGCCCATGTTTGAACGTTACCAGAACCCTATCCTCATGAACCTCTATCTCTCTTATCAGACGTCTAGTCAGCTTATCATCGTACTCCATAATTTCATCTGACTGATTATCCAGGAAAGCCATGATGCCGGACAGCATTTCGCTTTCCTTTTTACATTCTACATCGGCTTCTAAGAGTCTGGTTTTTTCCTTCTTTAGGCTATCAAGCTGCTCCAAAGTACTGTCGTATGCTTTGCCGCTCTTGACCATTTCCACAACCTTCCGTTCCAGGTCCTTAATTCGGCTGTCGATGGTTGCCACTATATTATTAGTGCTATTACCTACCACCTGCAGGATATTTTCTTTCACAGTATCAATCACGGAACTTTTTTCTCCGAGCATTTTATTAACTGCCTGCACCACAGCGTTTTCTATATCCTGATTATCAATGCTTTTCAAGTCGCAGGCATCAATCCCATTATCCATTCTGTTCCTGCAGCGCCAAACTACCTTCTTGCCGCCCAGATACCAATGAACTCTGTATAGTGCTGCTCCGCAATTGCCACATTTACATACATTGGAAAGACCATATTTACCGCTGTATGACCGCTTCTGCTTTTTCATATCTGCCCGGCGCTGCAATTCTTCCTGTACCCGTGAGAATACCACCTTGCTGACAATCGGCTCATGATGTTCTTCTATATAATACTGTACCTCTCTGCCATCATTGGCTATCCTGGTTTTATTCAGGGTATCTACGGTTACTGTCTTCTGAAGCATGGCATCACCTACATATTTCTCATTGGTGAGAATCTGCCTGATGTTGGTGGTACCCCACTTCTTCCTGCCAGCACCATTCTTGATGCCGTCTCTTTCAAGGCCAGCCTTTATCTGGTCCATACTGCTGCCTTCAAGGTATTCACGGTAGATTCTCTTTACCACTTCGGCCTGCTCTGGAACAACTACCAGATTACCATCATCATCCTTTGTATATCCGAGGAACCAATTATGGTTAATTGATATCTTTCCCCGCTGATAACGAAATTTAAGCCCCATCTTTACATTCTTACTTAAAAATTCACTTTCCTGCTGGGCAAGGGAAGCCATGATGGTTATCATGATTTCTCCCTGGCTGTCAAAGGTATGGATATTTTCCTTCTCGAAATATATCTCCACTCCCTTCTCTTTAAGCATTCTGATGTACTTTAAGCAGTCTACGGTATTACGGGCAAATCTGCTAATGGACTTCGTGATGATAAGGTCTATGTTTCCCGCCATGCAGGATTCTATCATCTTATTGAAGCCTTCACGCTTTTTGGTATTGGTGCCAGATATTCCATCGTCTGTAAAAATACCTGCTAGCTCCCAGCTTGCTTCACTTTTAATCCGTTCCGTATAGTGATTGACCTGTTCCTCGTAGCTGGTGGCCTGCTCATCTGTATCGGTAGATACTCTGCAATATGCTGCTACCCGCTTCTTTGGAATAGCGGCATTCACTTTGGGAGCTGTATCACCATGGAATGGTCTTGTTGCTGGTATTGTAGTTATCCTGGCCATCCTCACACCTCCTTGATTTGACTATATAAATACTCTGCCTTCAAAATAGGATCTTCAATGTCACACTCCGTTGACTCTAAAATAAAGTTTGAAGCTATATGTGGTTTCCTATCCTTATGGTTCTTATTTAGTCTGCCCAACCGGGCAGCTCTTATGTAACGTTCCTGCTGAGCCTTTTCAAACACTTCATCAGATATAAGCCTTGGGAATATCCATTCCCCAAGATACGCTCTATTTGTAATAATCCTGCTTATACCGCAGTGCCAAGTGCTGATTCCTATATTTTCCCCTGCATCTGCTAGGCTGTATCCATTAAGGTACAGTTCAAACAGTCTAATAACCTTTTGGCCATTGTCGTCATCTATAGATGGTTCTCCATCCTTGAAGCAGTAACCAAACGGTATATGTGTAATCATGCTCTCACCAGCCTTTCCTTTAGTCGTAATCCGCATTTTAATTCAAATAAGATTTCTTTCTTCGATAAAATAGACACCTTATCTACTATGGCTGAAAAGATATGGTTAGAGAATTCCGTATGCAAAGGCCCTCTATCGCAGATGTTGATTAGTTCTCTTAGTGCTTCTATTCTATTGTCGTTGGATGCTATCGTATTTACCAGGCACAGTTTTTCCTTTGTCTCTTCAATCTTTATAAGCTCTGGCAGAATCACCGAACTGCTAACACCGTGCTCTTCCATCATTGCTTGGAGCATAGCTGCCTGTGCGTCTAATTTATCCAGCTCTTTGGCATTATCTTTCATAGGCAGCTGAGCCACAGTATTTAATTCTTTCAGCATGAGTTTCAGCACTCTGTTCTTTACATATATCAGCTTATTTACCATAGTGCAGAATGCATCTTTAAAGGCAGCTTCTTTAACTGCTTTCATAGAACACTTCGACTTATCCCTGATGTGATTACGGCAGGCAAGAATCGGATATACCTTATCACCTGTATGCTGAATCTTATGCCTGAATGAGCCATGACATTCATTGCAATAAACCTTGCCTGAATACACATACCTTTTTCCAGACTTATTTTCGCTTTTATTGTTATCGGTCATTAAGTCTAGTACCTTCTGTACTTTCTCATACATATCCAAGCTGATAATTGCCTCGTGATGTTCCTCGCACAGGTAGGAATCCATATTGTTATTATTCTTCCTGCGCTTTCCGTCTGACGCCAAGTATGTAGACTGAAAAATAACATCCCCCGTATAAAATCTGTTCCGAAGGATATTATTTATTGTAGATGCACCCCAATTCTTGCCTCGTGGCGATGAGATACCAGATTCGTTAAGTCTTCTGGCTATAGTATATCCGCCCAGGCCTTCAAGCGACCAGGAAAAAATTTGCCTTACGGTTTCTGCCTTGTCTCTGTCTACTTTAATATTTCCATCCTGGTAGTAATAGGCATAGGCTGGAGATACAATCTTATATGTCCCATCCTGAAATCTTTTCTGAATTCCCCATCTGACATTCTCAGACAGTGACCTTGATTCATTCTCTGCCAATGCACTAACAATGGACATATACAGCTCTGTATTCATATTCCTGGTGCAGATATTTTCCTGCTCGAAGGTTATGTAGATACCTTTTGCTGCCAGCTTTCGTGCCGTATCAAGGCAATCAATGGCATTACGGGCAAAGCGGCTGATGGATTTCGTAAGAATGTAGTCTATTCTTCCATCAAGAGCATCGCTGACAAGCTGCTGAAATGCCTTTCTTTTTTCAGCAGATCTGCCACTTATGCCAGCATCAGAATACACACCAACGAACTCCCACTCAGGATTCGATTTGATATATTCCTCATAATGCTTCTTTTGATTATCCAGACTTGCAAGCTGATCTGCATCTGATGTGGATACACGGCAATATGCGGCCACTTTGAGTCTTTTAACCGGCTTCTTATCTATGATTTTTATTGTCGGCATACCGCCTCCTCCTTTCGTCAGCATAGTATATTACCTCTGTAAATCAGTTATATCAAGCGAATTAGGCAACAAGTCCACCGATATTATAGGAAAAGATTTCCTGTTAAGTTTGCTTATCTCCACATACTGAACAGGCGTAATCCGACCGCTATCCAGAAGCCCTTTTGCCATCTTATCAGCCATAAGCCAGCCAATCTCCGTATAAAATTCATCTTCCGTAAATGGTACTAGTTGTATATGCTCGTTCATTTATCCTCACCTCAATAGTACAAGGACAGTATCAATGGTTTTTAGAACTGCCTCTATGTATCCTTTTAATAGTCCCATGACAGAAATGCGCTCCTTGAACGAAAATCTTTCTCTGACCATATACAGAAAATTGGGATGAATCGAATCCCCAAAAAGAAAAATGCCCTATGCAGAACCTCAAGTTCCACATAGGGACATACATTTCCATATACTATTAAACTTTATTTACCGGTACTATTTTTCAAGAATGAAATTACCCCCTTTGCACACTGTGATATTGTCAATATCAGTTGACATTTTTTTCTAAAGAACATAATATGTCCCTATATCAAAAAAAATAGGCCTGCTCAGAAGATTGGGGTCACCTCAGTACACGGACAACAAGAACCATTTTTAGAACCAGCGATAACAAAAAAAGATGTGCCGCCCTTAAATACAAAGGGTAAATCGACCTTAGATATCCCCATCAAGAACATTGACTGAACAACATCTTTTTCTATCATCGACTCGCTTTTATGCAGCTCTCTGGCTACAGTTTCAATGATTTCACGCCATTCATCAGGATAACTTTTATACCAGTCCACCTATAAGCCCTCCTTGATATATATTCTTAAAGACCTTGTCTGGATAAAGATTGATATACTGCTTTACGATCTTAAAATCAACACCTAATGTATCAACAAATGATTTCAGTTTCTTACATAAGGCTTCACCTGATAACTCGCTGTACTTATCAATAGTTGTCATTAAATCCAAGAATTGTAATGCAGCAACATTCTCTTTAGTAATTTTAGTAACCGGTTTATACACTATTATCCTCTGACCGGCAATTTCCATTTTGCGCTGCTTTGTAGTAGCTTCGTTGGAGGCCACTTCTATACATGCGGGGTTCTGCGTGGTAAAGCCATACATATTAGCTAACTGCAATCCAGTAAAATAGCCATTTGTATTTCCTTGATATGACAGGAACTTCTTAGAAACATATTTTTTTACAGACACTCTTCCTTTGGTCCCAAGAATCGTTTTATATGAAATATAATATACACCATTGTACAGCCGTTCCAACTTCCCCTCATCCACCAGCTGCTTCATCTCCTGACGAATATAACTTGGAGATCTGCCCGGAAGTTCAGATAAGAATATCGGCTCATCCTTGGAGTAGTTTTCTAATATGTAATCATACAACATGCTATCACCTCACAAAACAGAAATTTTATATTTCTATTTTATTCTTAAATATACTCAAAGTCAACCACCTAATAGCCAATTAACAAACGTGCTTATTTTACATTTTATATACGCACGTTTATTAGCACCGTTTGCTACTCGCTATGTGTCTGGCTAATAACTGAAAAAGCCCGATGCAGAGAGCATAATCTCCACATCGAGCTTTTCACTTATCTGGCAATACACACTACAGCTAATATACCTGCAAGCCAGTATCCTATATTCTTTTCACGCTTCAGCTTATCTTTCTTCAATTGTTCCTCTTTGGCGAACTGTTCGAAGGATTTCCTGGCAGTCTCTAATGAGTTCTGCTGCTCTAGCATTTCCTTCTCCAAGTTCTTCATTTGACTGGATAGCAGACTGTACTTCTCTTCGGCCTGCTTCAACTGCAGATCCGAGTTCTGAAGCTGTATCTTCTGCTGTTCTAAGGTCATCGACTGCTTGCTGTTCATTTCGGATAGCTGTGTCAAGTTCTGTTCTAACCTCGTCAGCTCTGTTTCCGTCACTTGGTATGTCCTCTCTGCAGCAAAGGAAAGCTGCGGCACACACAAGAGCAATAACAGCAGCACAAACCAGAATGATTTTCTCATGCCCCATCACCGCCTTACCAATTGTAGAGATAGTCCCCATCAAACTGCCTGCCACCGATATAAAGCTTTTCCGTAAACTGCCACATATATCCCTTAATATCATCGCTACCTCCCCATTCTGCATTCCAGACTGAGCAGCCGAGACTGCGCCAGTCAATCAAATCACAAAGCCAGCTGTATGATGCGTATACACCACAGTTCAGGCCAATGTTATCTAAGAATGCCCTGCATATGCCTGTTGCATTCTCAGGGTCAAACCAGAAACCGTGTCTTTCCTTATACCTATCAGCATCTTCCATATCATAGAAAACAGGAAGTTCCAGAAGCACTCCTGCATCATCAATCACCTCACGGCAGTTCCTAGCTTCAAGCACTGCATCAGCAGGAGTCAGGCCATAGCCATAGTGATATGCACCGACCTTTAGCCCCACGGCATGAGCACCATTTACATTTTCCAGAAAGTTCTCGTCTACACCCGTCTTGCCGTAAGAGCTTCTTACGATAGCAAACTCAATCCCGGCATCCTTTACGGCCTGCCAGTCTACAGTACCGTTATTCTCTGATACATCAATCCCTTTAATCATAATCACTTACCCCTTTCGTATGGATGGCTTCCCATCATGCTGTTATACTGACTGTCTGTTGAATACTTGGTCCATGCAGCCTTGGCTAGTGCCGCAACACCGCCAAGGCCCGTGATGACAACAGTGATTCCCTGCCAACAGCTCCCAAGTTCAAACCTTGTACCCCAGAGGGCATTTGACCAGTAGCCGTAAAGCCAGCTACCCATTACCATGCACAAAAATGCCATCATGGAAAAAATCATAAAAATAACAAGCGCAAGCCAATTGGCCTGCGCCCATACAGAAAATTGTACTATTAAGTTCTTCATTACTGTACCTCCGTGTGCTTGATATGGGGCAGCTCCATCATCTCGTTATATAGCTTTGTCCCAGTGCCGTTACCACCCATATCGTGATAAGCCTCATACAGCTCTGTCTGAAGGCTCATCTCGTTGGCTGGCATGAAGCCGTTGCTGGTGTGGTACTGCCAGGAGCGATGAAGCTGAAACTTCAAGAGTGCCTTCAGCGCCTTTCTGCGTCTGCCCCGTTCAGCTTCTTCCTCGATGGCTTTTTCCTGCCGTTCCTTTCGGAGTGCCCATACCTCACGAACTAGCGCACCCATCACACCCGTGATGGCACTGACGAGAAGTGCACCGCCCACCTGGATATAAAGCATGATTACATCTCTCTCATCCATCAGCTATCGCCTCCAATAAGAATCTCCGCCACAAGATCGGCATACTCCTCTGGTACAAGCTCCTGCTTCTTGTTCTCCCTCTGGTCTTCAGACAGGATGTACTTTCCCGCCTTTACCAGCACTGCGTAGGCCTTTGCCTTGTACTTGTAAATCTTCATTTTCTCTCCTCCAATATGCTGTAGATTTCTATTAAAGCCTCTGCCAACTCGATGTCAGCCTTGCTGGTTTCAGGCTCAGATAGCTCAACCTTCTTATTCTTTGGAACAAAACCATCATCCACTTCTTCCCAATCTGGAAATCTTACCTTCCTGATTTTGGGCAGTAAAAAAGCAGCGCCCCATGGTGGAACACTGCTCAAGTCTCCTGTTTTTCTGTTGTAATACATCATCTGCCATCAACCCCCGTATAATCTTCCATTACCTCTACATAGCAGCCAATATAGCCGGAGGATTTCCATGCTCCGTTGTATTGAGCAACACCTCCATAGACGGTGCTGACATAACAGGTAATCTTCATATCATCGTTTCCTGTGTCGGAATCCGAGAATGGCCACAGACCGCCCCAGCCAGTGTTATACACATAGACCATCTTCATGGCTTCAATCTCATTGGTACCCTTGGCATCAGATGCCCAGGTGAAGTATCGTTTCACTCTGCTAGTCCCGAATGGATTATCCCATGAAAGGACAGAGGTGCCAGAGAAATACTTGTAGCCAAGGAACACCTTCCTATTGCCGCCAACCGCACCTTCTCGCCTGCCGAACTTGTAGTCAGCATCGTTATACTCAATGACTGAACTGCCATCAGCTCTTGCCATGGCAACAACAGCAGCATCAGACGGTACCATATCATCAATGATGTTCTTCCTGCCCTTTACCATAAGGCAGTCATACATTTCCTCAATTTCTGCATCACTCAAGGCTCTAGGCACAAAGAGCAGATAGGCTAATGTTCCTTTGAATGGATAGTTGTTATCGTAGCAGGCTCCTATAGCAAACTCTGTAGATACAGGCTTTTTCCAATAAGCATTTGGCCTTACTGCCGTTTCCCTGTTCACCCTGAAATAGTGATTCTTGCCAGTAGTCCTAAGGGCAATGAAGTTTTCCATTCCCACATTTGGCTTAATACCAGAATTAATCCATGAGTTGCTGTTCTGATTTCCCGTGTAGAATGACACTCCAAGCGTTCCATCCTGTGAGGAGCAGAACATGAAGGTCTGGCTTGCACCAATCTTGTTGCCAAAGATTCGGTTCAGTCCAGTGAGCTGGAATGGATTAGCTACAGCTATGATGGTAAACTCCTCTGGAATCGTTATGGTGCCGATACTCATATAGCAGGTATTGGCTCCCGTAAAACGCATAGCCTTGCCAAGTCCAAGCTGGCTGTCCTCTTGAGTTGGCGTAACAGTACTTCCCACAACCCCGCTATTAATACCATTGGTTTCCTTCAAGGTATCCGGTGTCTCATCATCAAACTTCCACTCGGCATAATTGGTGTACTCTGATGGAATAACAGGATAAGTTGAGCTGCCCTTTTCATAGAAGCATGGCAGCAGCAGTTCATTTGCTATCCGTGCGATCTCCTCCGGCTTACGGATGGCATTCCTTATCTCCACGAAATGGAATGTGGCTGGGAGCATATCCGACTTATCATAGGCACAACCGATTCTTGTATTCTGGCTGGTATTCAGGGAAAGAGAGATATTTATCGTAACCTGGAATACAAGCCTTCCGTCAATATACACATAGGCAATCCTGCCATCGTACTGATAGGTCAGGAAGAAGGTTCTCCCTGTCTCGCAGATATAGCCGGTGTTCTGACCGCCGCAGTAAAGAAGGCCGTTGCTGTTGATGTAGATGGTGGTTACATTTCCTGCATAATTGAAAATGAAGTCTGTAGAGCCATCAATCTTATCTGGTGTAACAAGGATGTTGTACTCGAAAGGAACAACGCCCGTCATAAAGCCAAGGTTATTCTGAAGCTCGAAATATCCAGTAAGACCATCTGTCTGCAGGGAATAATCCGCCCAACCATCAACCGATGTAATGCCACCGTATGGGATGAAGTCATTTTTCTGTGCTACAGCCGACTTTCCAACGGCAATGTTAGGCACGGCATCACCAGCAATGGTCTTGTTGAAAATCCAAAAGCCTATGGTATTATCATCAATCCACTCGGTTGGATATGCCGCCTTTCGCTTGCCCAGCTTTCCTTCTGCCGTGACATGAACAAGGGCCGTTTCCCTTTCACCAAGAGCGATACTGCCGCCATCGAAATTTACAGTACGACCATTGACCTTTGCCGTACCGCTGGAAATAAATAAATCCTTCCCAGAGAAACCGCCAACCTTAAGCCCCTTTGCAATGTAAGTGGACTCGTCTACGGAATCTGCCGGAAGGATTATATCCTTGCTGCCATCAAACTCTATGCCGTTTATTTTCCTTGGAACCGAGAACCTGTCAGCCGTTTCTGCGGTCAGTGCCCTTCTTAAATCATGCACCTTCCATTTTACGCTGCCATCGTTTATCTCTGTTCCATCGGTTGTCCCCCAGACCGGTTCTGCCTCACCTGTTATGCCTCCTGTAATGCACTCAGCATAAATAAGGCTGTCAGCAGAGCTTTTTACAATACCGCCCAGCTTAATCTCTGTGCTGTTTTGCCAGAAGTCACAGGCATCCACCAGATCAGACAGGACGGATATGCCCTGGGCAGCTCCCATGCTATCATAAAACTTTATCATTCATCTCGACCTCCTTAATAGCCACGAACCATGGCCCTTATCAGTTTACCGCTGCAGCTTTCACCCTTCGAATTGAATATAGTCAGATGGACTCCCTGCCTGTCAAAATCCGTTATCTGCCATGTTGCAGCCATGCCGTTATCATCTGCCGTAAAAACTGCAACCGAGGATGGCTTCTCCATGAAGCGGTGATTATATCTTATATAGTTATCACCCGCATTAAGAAGAACATTCTCAATGATTACCTCAGTATCCGGCACATCAATGCTGACACTTACTGATTTAATGTATCCTTGGGTATGACCGGATATGCTGCTGAGATTAACCCTTATCTGCACAAACCGCCCTCTGAAGGCTGTCTGCGATGCGGATATCCAATTGCTGAAGGTGTATCCGTCAATGCTTGTCCGATACTCCACTGCCTTCAGTACATCACTGCTGTTATCCCCATCAATGATAATCCTTAAGAATGTACTGTCAATGGATACGGGAGCAGCAAGGCGGTCATCCTTCTCGAATAGCTCGGAGAAATACTTAAAATCCCTTATGCGCCTTAAATTCTGCTGATGGATGATTCCCTTGCTGTCTATGTAGTAACAGTCGGTATCTATGATGTTTTCCCCTAAATCAATAAGAGGAAGATAAACCGAACCATCAATATAGGTAAGCTGGTCGAAGATTTCCCTAAAATACTTAAAGTCATTGATTCTTTCTCTGCTTGCCATTAAAAGTGCTCCCCTATGCTCATAAAAATTGTCCCAATCAGCAAAGTCATGGATATCAAAGTGTCTTTCAAGGATTACATTGTTTGCCGTAATACTGCTGATGTTTATGATCTGCCTGCAGGCATTCTCTGACTTATTGCCAGAAGTATCCACTGCCTTTACAAAGTATGTACAGGTGCCGTTCATGCTTGGCTGGACAGTTACAGGACTTCCCGAAAAATCACATACCTTAAAGGAATTATCCCAGCTGCTGCCAAGCCTAAGCTCATAGTGGTCGATATCCGGCTCTTCCACCTGCTCTATTGTTACGAGGATTTCCCCATCCACCTCAATAAGTGACATATAAACCACATCCCCTGGCGGTGTGACCTTTCCCGTGATGGTAATAGATGCTGACCTACCGTTGATGCGGTTGCCATGAACCACAGGGCGCACCTGCACCTTATAGGTATTTCCAGCCTTTACCCCAGAGTACCTGTAAGACAGACCGCTTACTATGACCTCCTCTGTGGTATCAGTTTCCATATCCGTTATCTCAACGCTGTAGCCACCAAGCGTGGACTGATACACCGACTGGCTTTCCCACTCGATATCTATGGCAGATACCGCAGTACCGTCTTTTTGTACATAGGTATCTTCCGTAAGGGTTATGTTATCCGTGGTAAAGCTATCGGATGATGTGTAGTCAATCCTTGGATATTTACTGTAGTCCATTTCGGTAGCATATACTGCCTCATCATATTCAATGAGCTTCAGCTTAACCATAAAATCCCCATCACGCTCTGCGCCCACAATGCGAAAAGGCTTTACTGCCTTTTCAGCCTCACCAAAGGAATAGCAGTCGTATTCAGATACAGCAGTGTCAAATGGCAGCATCACGGTAAGAAGGTCAGTTGTGCCATCCTCGGTCTTTACCAACCTATGGATAAGCTCATCCCTCTTTGTCTGAAGGTATATCTCATAGGTTTTTCCGACCTCCATGGTTACGCTCTTATCCAGCTTCACTGTGTTTTTAGTGGCACTTACGATCCTGCCGGATGCGATGCCAATCCTGCTGATACTGTGAGAGTATCCAACGATATCCCCGTACTCAGCCGTGATGCCGTTTATATCCGTTGACAGCTCAATGGTCTGAAGCTGCCGCTCTGATGCTGCCAAGGCCATGATGCCTTCACGGTATGCCTGACTTCTTCGGCTCACACCAAAAAGGGTAAGCTGGGCGGTGTTATCCTGCTCCATATCCCTGTCATAAAGGGCACTTCTTAGCGTGAACTGCGTATTCTTATAGTCATTGTTTTCGTCATTATAGGTAATCTCCACAGACCTTGCTCTCTCGCTCCTGCTTAAGAAAGAGCCTGTCACAGAGGATTTAGTGGTTCTCCCTTCGCTGAACACCTGGGTTATGATGCCAGGCCTGTCCACTGTGATGCCATAATTACAGCCATGGATGATAATATTGCTGTGGCCTACTGCCGCAGCCTTGACTGCTGCATCATAGCGTTTCTGGGCGGTATCATAGAACGCATCAAACTTGAAGCGTCTTTCCTTTTCTCCATCATGATTGACTATTTCCTCGTCAGCATAAGCTGCCGCACTTTTCCATTCATCGTAATAGGCATCAAGCCTCTCATGGGCGCAGCCATCCACCACATACTCAAACCTTCCTGTGTTGATATTCTTCAGATACCTGCAGCCATGGAGGATATCGTATGCCGCCCAGATTGGATTATCTGCAGGCTTTATCTCGTAGCATTTAAGATGTGGATTATAGACATACACCCTGCTTCTAGTCTGTTTCCATGTAAGGTTTGGTACACCGCCTGACAGCTGATTCGTTGCCAAAATACGAAGTCCAATAAGCACCTTATTGGGTCTGCTGTAAATGCCAGAATTATATGAGGTCAAGATAGACCAGCTAGTGTAGGTCATATACCTTGAGCCTGATGGCTTTGTAGTCAGCACCAGCTTTACATCATACTGACCTTCTTTCCCTACCTTCCACTTGAAGGAACGCCTGAAGGCATCCGCTGATGAGTTGCTTACCGTGTAGGAATTATGGTAAATCCATGCTTCATCACCCCGAAGCCTGTAATCTATCCTGCAGACGATGCTGGCACTTTCGTAATTGCCATCATTGTTCAGGTGATATAACCCGTTTGGCCACTCCAAAGTTACCTCAAGAGCAGATGCCTTGATGGAATCCGTGGTACGAATAATTGGCTTATTTAGGTCAAGAAGAAGGCTCACGCTCTGGTCGGTAGGAGTATCGTCAAAAAAGGAAATTGGCCGCTGGTCATTGGTGCCAAGCCTCTTTTCTATCTGTACATTTGAAAAGCAGTCAATGGGAGTAGAGTCAATCCGCATATCCGTTATGCTATCAACTTCACCATAGCCGCCGCAATACAAAAGATTAAGGTACTGCTTGCCACCGATTGTTTCAACGTGCTCCTCCAAGAGCTGGGGCTGCGGAATGCAGGTGCCATAGGTTTCTCCTACAATACCGCCTTCCCTTGTTGCTACTGTCGGAAGATCCCATCCATAGGTCTGAGTCTTCTGACCTTCACTGTATCCCCCAAGGCTCTGAGTTGCTGTCCCTTGTGGAAATACCGCGTTTATCAGCCTACCGCCCAGATACATCACGGCACCTGAGATAAGACAGCTTGCAAGAGTCGCACCCTTTACGGTAAGACCAAGAAAACCAGTAAGGCCATTAGCTGCAATACCACCAGTAACCACAGTAAGTGCTACCATAGCCACAAAGCCTAGAATCTTTCCGACACCGCTTCCTGCTATGTGCGGAATGGATATGATACAGTCACCGTCTGCTGGAATAGCTAATTCTTCAGCCTTATGCCCATTGATGAACACAGCCCTGTTTTCCATGGCTGTGTAGCTTTCCAAGGATTTACCGGTATATAGAACCTCATATGCATCATGGATATGCGGCTCGAATGGATTTTCAATTATTATGACCTTTACCATCAGCCGGCCTCCTTCGGATAATAAAAACCTACAATGTGACTCTTCCAGCGAGAGATTTTAGAAATACACACCCCCGCCACAGGATACGCATGGATAAACCTACCATCCCCGATATAGATTCCCACATGGTTCGCCCATGCGCCTTCAGCAGTTCGGATAAGCACAAGGCATCCGTCTGTCGGTTCAGTGAGCTTTTCCCATTTGGATTCTTCAGATGCCATTTTGTCTGAAATCCTTAAAAGCTCCTCTGCTGATATACCGTATTCCGGGAGCGTTATGCCCTTTCGGTAAAAGCACTCCATCACAAGCCCCCAGCAGTCCATGCCATTTTTGTTCCTGCCGCCATCCTCAAAAGGAACACCAACCAAATCACTGTACATCATGCACTCACCATCCCCGGCTCACCGCCAAATCTTCCTGGAATCTTACATGAGTCCAGGGTATTAACACAGCTTTCATTACCAACATAACCGCACCTTACATCACCGCAGATAAAGGGACAGAAATTCTTATTGTAGCGGAATGTAGGAAATCTCGATACCAGCTCTGCACTTGCCCCCAAGACAAAGGTTATCCAGTCCTCTGTGTACTTTGCCTCGGTTATAAGAAAGTCCAGCTCAAACTCAGCTGACTCAGATCGCAGATTGCTTGCAAGCACCACATAAATCCTTATCTCGGAATCCACAAGGCCGTTATACCTCTGTAGGTATGCACCTACCATACCACCACAGTTGCTGACCTTGATGTTTATTGATGGTATTGTCTTGCCATCCTCGGAGGATGATTCAACCTCTATTGGAAAGGCCGTCCATTCCTTTCCCCGCCACACAATATTTTCTGTATTTCTTACTAAATATATCGGCTCTGACAACTCCTTGGATATGACCTCAACCAAAAGAAGGAAAGGTGTATCCGAGGATAGGCTATTCTTTTCAAGAGTTGCCGCCTGTGACCATACCTGCATGTTTTACACCTCCTCAAAACTCAGTTTCCCCTGCCAGCCGTAGGGATGAACATACTGCCAGTCTGTCAAAGGCTCGGAAAATCTCACAGTATATTCCTTGCCATCCATGGGATTATTAAAAAGGAACTTCTGAAAAGTACCCACCTTTCGGAAGAAATCATCGATTTTCTTAAACTCCTCATCCGACAAGGCCACCCAAGAAAAAGACCACGCAGCCAACATTCTGGTCGTGCGTGGTCTGGTCATTTTATAGTTACCATCCGTTACCGTTGAAACGGCACTGTCCTTTATGGACATCTTATAGCTGTCTCCACAGCCATTGGCGGAGGATATATTAGGTTCAATATCTGGAAAAACAAGCATACAATCACCCCATCACTGCTTTGAGATTATTACCGAAGCCGTTTACATTTCGCTGTGCTCCATCTATCACGATGTCCAGAATATAACGCTGAGCCTGTGCATCAAATCCTGCCTGTTTTGCTTCAACCCTGCTGTCGGAGTTATTGGTAATGTTTACAATGACACCGCCAGCCGGCTGATTGCTACCAACAGAATATGAGCCGCTAAAGCCTGACCTTACACCTGGAGCCGTAATAAAGCCACCATTTGCATAGGCACCTGCGTTCATGGCTTCAAGCATGGGGCGGTTCTTCCTTGTAGCCTCGGCAGTCATCACGAACTCCCCATCAGAGAGCCTTACGAACTGACCACTTCTCTCTAGATAAGCTACGATACTGTCACTTTTGCCTCTCCCTGCCCCGCTGATATATCCGCCGGCAATGGAGCCGCCCGAAGCAAATCTAGGCAGCTCACCGCCATCCTTGAAGAAGCCTCCAAACATGGAGGTAACAATCTGTGCTGCAGCTTTCTTAGCTACGATTTCAGCTATGGTGTTCATGATGGTTCTGCCAAGGTCATGCACCACATCCATCGCAGTCTTTGAGCCGGTAATGAAGCTTTTAAGGCTGTCAGCCATTGAACTGTTGACGCTTAGAGCAAGGTCAGCCACCATATCTTCCGTAGTTTTATGCGCTTCCTTCCAAATATCTACATAGGCTCTGGCCAGATTCTGCTGACCTTCCAAGAACATCATATTCCTTGCATCATTTGAACTAAGAAAATCTTGCAGTGCTGTCATATCGCCAGCCTCTTCCAGATCTGAAATCAGCTTGCTGTAGCTTGCACGGATATTTTTGTTCCTGGTCTCCATAGCCTTCAAGGATTCGGCTGCATACCACTCATCTATAGCAAGGCGGCTTTCTGCATCCTCCTTATCCCGAAGAAGCTCTTTTTCCTTTTCCTCCCTCTCCCTGGCAAGCTTTTGAAGAGTACCCTTGTACTCTTCGTCTGCTGCCTGGATGTAATTCTTCTTTACCTCTGCCAAGGTTACAGCGGTAGAACTCTTTATTTCCTCATTGGCCTTTTCCCAATTATCTATAATCTTGGATTTAAGCACTGTCTCATAGTCCTGAAGCTCCTTTTCAAGCATACCGGTATCTACCCCAGACTCCTTCAGCTGATTAATTTCCACCTGCTTTTTACGGATATTGGCTTCAATCTGGTTCATGCCATAGCTGTATTCTGTATCTGTCTCACGCTGAATCTCGGATTCCATGGATGAGAATAATTTCTTGGCATCCTCTTTAGCCTTATTCAGCTTGGCGGTGGCATCTTCCACAGCCTTGGCTTCACTGTCCATGGTCTTGAGTACCGTCTTATTTCCAGTGTACTCCGCTGTGCTGATATAACCCTGCACTGGTCCGAACCAGCTTTCAGCTTCATCCATGGAGCCGTGATGAACTCCCGTCTTTGTGTTGGATGCAATATAGCCGCCATTACCATCATAGATACCTACATGACCGCCCCACTCAATAACATCTCCTGCCTTTGGCTGGTAGCCATCATTCACATCATGGTATGCAGCACCAGCTTTTGCTGCCATATTGTCTCCGTTTGGATCAGATAGTCCTGTTATACCTGCCTCTTCCAGCATCTTGGACGCAAAGATGGAGCAGGTATTTTCACCCCAGGATTCACCAACATGATACATGGCAGCCGCAACAACATCCTCACCTACCGGCACAGCCACTTCATAAGTAACAGGCTCCTTTACAGAAGGCTTAGAGCCGCTTTCAGTTCCTGCGTTAAGGTTCTGCATAAGCTCAGCCAATTTGCTGTCTGCCTCATGCATCTTTGCTTCGGCAGCCTCCTGTTCAAGCTGTGCCTTATAATCCGGGTCATCCTTATGGCGTTCCCACCAAGCAGACTGCAGCTTTTCATTAAGAGCATCATCTGTTACCAACTCACCACCTTTGATAATCCTGTCCTCATCCAGAAAGCTGTATTCATTATAAAGCTCAGGATTCCAATCCGGATTTGGTCTGTCCTTGGTATAGAAATATCCATTTTTCTCTTCGTAATCCAGGCCATCAACAGTATAGGTATGTGCTTTTTCCTCTGCGATCTTCTCGCTCTGATACTCATAAAGGCAGTATCCGGCATAGGCAATGGCAGCTGCAAGGCCAAGCCAGCCGCCAGTCAGAGCAAGAACTCCTGCCTGCAGTGCCTTGACTCCCTTCAATGCCCCTGCTGTAAAGGAAACTGTCTTTGCTCCTGCCACGGCTGCAGCATTTCCAGACGCTACCGTGGCAACGGTAAGCTCACCTGTGGCAACTGTCTGAGATATTGTGGCCTTGGTTGCCATTGCACCGGCTGCTACATTGCTTTCACCAGCTTTTATTGCTGCTGCTCCTTCAGCTACGTGTGCAGTAGTAAGTTCTGCTGTCGCTACGGTCTGGGCATTAATTGCCTTAACCCCTGCTGCCCCCATAGCAGTCATGGATTCAGCAGTTCCCGCAGCCATGGCATTAGCCGCTGCATTTACCTCCATAAAGTGTGCCGTAAAGCTTCTTGTTATGAAAGCTGCAGTCTTTTCTGCCTCAAGTTGAATTGCAAGCAGGTCTTTTTCCAGCTTAGCTCTTGCTTCTTCAGAAGCCATGCCCTGTTTCTGGGCGGCTTTTATTGCATCAGCCTGCATCTTGGCATAGCCCTGATTGGACTTTGCCACGACCTTGTTTATCTGGGATATCTGCTTTGTCGTAAGTTCTACTGATACCGCTTCCTGAACGACCGCACTTTCCTTGGCAGCCATGCTTATGGATTTCCAGAAATTCAGTACATTGGCACCAGCCGTAGTAACAAGGCTTATGGCCTTCATGGCAAGGTAGAACTCAACCGCCGCCTTGGTAAGAGCTGCAATCTCAGTCTTATTTTCACGAAGGAATAAGGCCGTTGTCTGAAGTCCTGTCATTATTCCCGGCAGAAACTGCTGCACCACAGGTGCAAATCCCATCACAAGGGCATTCTGTATCTGACCGCTTTCCATCTGCATGATTTTTAGCTGCATATGAAGCTCATGCATAGCCTTCGGGTCAAGGCCTACAGTCTTTACCTTTCCTGCAATTTCAGCGGCCTCATTATACTGCTCCAAGGTAGATACAAGAGCCATACCCTTTACGCCCAGGGTGTTCATGATGAACTCCTGACCGTAGCCAGCATCCGTAGCTTTCTTGTATCCAGCTGCCAGGTTCTTCAGCTGCTCGTTTACAGGCAGAAGCTGTCCCTTCTGGTTGGTAAGGCTTACTCCAACCGCATCAAGGATTGCCCTTGTCTGCTCTCCATCCGTGGATGCAGACGAAAATGATTTATCCAGACGCATCATGGCACCGGAGAGAGAATTAACATCTCCGCCCGTAATACTCATGATTCTGGATAAGGCTCCTGCCTCGGCTACGGTTATATGCATTCGCTGAGCCAGCCGATAGCTGTTATCTCCTGCTTCAGCAATGCCCTTAATCATGGCAGTCATACCAAAGCCACCCGCAGCAAGAACAGCAAAGCCTTTCATCTTTCCGATAAGGCCCTCGACAGTTTTCCTTGAAGCATCCACCTGTGTGCTGAATGCCTCAACGGGCGCTGTATCAAAGGATGTTTTTATCTGATTGCCGGCTTCTGCCAGCCCCTTTTTAAGACCGGAGGAATCTGCACCGATCTTGACCATTAAATTTGAAATTACCGACACACTAACCCCCCCTATGCCATTGACACACATACGTCATTGGCGTATAATATAGGCATGATAGAAAATCTTATTCCGCAAGTTATAGTTGAAACAACACCATATATAAAAGCTGTTGATTCTATTTGGGATACAGATACGCAAATCGAATTCAAAAACTTCATAGGCATAAACTATATGCAAGGAGATGTAATCCCCGGTACTGGCGGTATCCGAAAAATCCGTTGGCAAAGTAATGGTCATGGAAAACGTGGTGGTACTCGCGTTATCTACTACTTTTACAATGCCAACCAGCCTATTTATCTTCTATTTGCTTATCCTAAAAATATTCAGGTAAATCTTACTGAACATGAAAAAAAGCTATTTAGTGGTGTTGTAGCCAAACTGAAAGAAACATTCCGTAAAAAGGAGGCTGAAAAGAATGAGCAATAATATTTCTGCTTCTGCTGCTGCAATTCTTGAAGGACTAAACGAAGCCCTTATGGATGCTCAAGGGCAACAGGTAGAGGGTATCCACAAAACCACTGTTTATACAGTTCAACCAAAGGAAATACGCGAAAAATTAAACATGAGTCAGCAAGAGTTTTCCAGTGCCTTTGGTATTCCATTAGCCACCCTTAGAAATTGGGAACAAGGTAGACGACAATTGGATGCTACTGCCAACTCATATCTCAAAGTCATATCCAGATTTCCAAATGAGGTTATGACTGCTCAGTCAATCTGAATATCGACCGTAAATAATCCTCATCAGCTTTCCTGTCTGATGGGGATTTTTTCTTTGTGCCGAGAAGCGGCTTCATCAGCTTCTCTACCGTCATGCTGGATTTAAGGGATTTACCAAAGAGGTTCATAAGGTTTGTTACAAAATAGGCGGTGGTAGTATTGTGTACTTCCTGCCGTTCCTCGTAGCCCCTCAGCATCTTATAAAACTCTCCTGGCGTTATTTCATCAAGCTCCCTTGGCTTAAGTGCGAGTATGCCATAGGCATATCCTTCGGCATACTCTACCCACTCAGCAAAGGAGTTCAGTCGTTTCCCTGGCTGGCTGAATCCTCATTCTTCACGAAAAGACCGGATGCAATAATAGCTCTGTAGATGCCATCATTAAGGTCATCCAAAAGACCGCCACCATCGCAGTGAGCCTGCACCAGATCAGCTGCCTCCTCCATGGTCATTTCCTTATCCAGGGCGGTTGCAATACCAGCTACGGTAAAGTTGATATCCATGGATTTCAGGATGCCACCGCTGCTCATTACAAAGAACAGGCTCTTTCCGATATACTGCTCAAACCGTGCCAAACGCTTGATGTTGAAGGCCATATTCTGTGGCTTTCCATTTATTATTACAGTCACTGACTTAATCATCAGATGCCACCTCCAATACTATCTTTTGTAAGTGCAGAAAGCGCACCATTACCGGATAAAGTGCCAGAAATAGTAGCCGCACCATCATGCGGATTATCTAGGCTGAATTCTGTCACAGATGCCCAGCCGGTTCGGTAAGAACTATCCGGGTATTCCAGCTTGATATGAACATCTTTGCCATCCTCGAAGGCAAGGGATACTGCACGTACACCAATATCCTGCAGAAGAACCAGTCCATCCAGAGAGATGCTCCAGGAACGAAGTCCCGCCTTGGTAGCACTCCAGCCGCCACTGGTCTTGTGGGACACATCAATAGTTTCAGCCTGACGGGTTAGACCGCTGTTTCGCTGACCACCAATCATCTGCCACTCTGGAACTGCCTCAGTTCCAGTATTAATATACAAAAGAAAATCCTTGCCTACCTCTGCCGCACTTACATCTGGATTTTGCGGAAGAGTAATATTATCTAAAGTTGTACTCATATTCTTTCACACTCCATATCCTGTATTCTTGCAATCACTGTTATTACTCCATGATAGCCATATTCCTCCTCGGAATAGACCTCATAGAAATCTACATCCTGTGAAATAAGCTGGAATCCATCCTCCAGGCTCAGTTTCGCATAGGAAAGCACTGTAGAAATGTCATTCATGATGCTGTTTATTTCACGCTTACCCTGGTAGCCAGACCATATATGAAGCTGTACGCTTGCATCATATATTGCTTTATCCTTGGTACCGTTGGGTTTTATGTTTATGGCTCCTATAGTCACATAGGGTGGCTTTGACTTGGGCAGTACATCATCATAAACAGGGGTAGTCTGCCCTTCAGACAAAAGCTTATATACCGCCTTATGAAAAGCCAGTATAGGAACTCTGGTCTTAATGACGCTCATCCTTTATCGCCTCCACAATCCTTTTTTCAAGGTTTGCTTTTTCACTGTCAGCAGCAGGTCTCATGAATGGCTTAGCCTTGCGCTCCGGCACAATGGCATGATGCACAAGCCTGTCACCAATCTTTATTGCCTTCTTATTCTTTGGCATGACCAGAGCAGCAGATGCCCCAAACTCTACCAGATGGGCATGGGGAGCATTGGCTGATACAAAGCCTGTTGTTTCCTTTTCACTCAGCTTCATACCGATGGATTTCTTAAGCTTACCGCTATGCACCCTGGCTCTTGATACAGCCGCATCCTTTACAGCCCTGGTGCTGGCTGCTATGGCATCCTTTATATTCCTCTGGGTCTTATCCTGGAACTTCTCGATGTCCCGTATAGCAGAGCTTATAGCCTGACTCTTATTGGTATTTACCCAAAAACTCCTTGCCATCAGAGATTCACCTCCGAGGTTGTAAGGATTATTTCACCCTTGGCTGACTCATCCACATGAAGCACCTCATAGATATGTCCTTTATGATGAATCTGCCATCCAGCCTCAATATCTGTATATCTCAGCCTTATGCCCTGAGTAATAATCTCTGCCTTTCCGTCACCCTCAAGGGTACGATTAGAAAAATTAGGCCGCAGGAACTCCGCCCAGCGGTATTCTGCCAGTTCAAAGGACTCGTTCCTGCCGCCATACTCATCAGCTTCTGACACAGGCTTATAGATACCGATTCTCTTGTCCAGCCTTGAAACCCTCATCAGAACTGCTCCTCTCTTATGCCAAACAGCAGTGAGCGCAGGGTAAGCACCAGCTCCTTATGGTCTGCCTCTTCCCTGTGCTCATACATATAGCTCACAGCATATAAAATGGCAGTCTTTAGCGTTTCAGTTGAATCCGCTAAGGCTGCCACATCCTGAATCCTCAGTATATCCCTGCATAGGCTTTCTGCTGTCATAAGAAGGCTGGTAATAAGCACATCGTCCTCCTCCGAATCTACCCGTAGGTAGTTCTTCATTTCCTCAAGTGTTACCAGCATTTACATCACCCCATCAAGAAGAGGCTGTCCCCTTCATCTTCAGAATCTGAACTGCCTCCGGAAGAATCAAACGACCATCCACACGCTCCTTCATGAGATAACCCACCATGCCGTTGCCCGCAAAGAGCTCACGGAGCTGTTGCAGGGAACGAGGACCACGGTCACCGATGTTGTAGTAGCTGTAATCACCGAAAGACATGACAGGCTTTCCAGCTGCTGCCACCGGTGCATACTGGGAAGTATGAATCGCATAGCCGAAGATACGGTCAGGCTCACCTGCAACAAGGGAAGGCTGCCAGATATAGGCACCATTATTATCCTTCAGCTTACGAAGTGCAGCGATAGTCTGGTCATTGATGATGAAGGAAGCATTGCGGCGATATGGACGCTTCAGAGTGTAGATGAGATTGATTACATCATCCGCAGAAATGTTAGCGGTAGCTGTTGTACACTTCTGCTCACCGCCCAGGGTGGCATGGAAAAGACCAGTAGGCTTGCCCTTGCCATCGCCATTGAGAAATGCATCCTCCTCTGCATTTGCCATTGCCTTGCCGAACTGCTCGATGATATAGCTCTCAAGATTGAAAGCATTATCGTAGAGAAGCTCCTCGGTAATCTTAATGGCAATATGAAGCTTATAGGCATCCATCATGATCTGGTCAAAAGTAGCCTCACCAAAGGAAATGGCGGCACCTTCTTCAATCCAGGAGGCTGCAGGCTTGGTGGCTGCGATATTAATCTTATGTTCACCAGAAGTGGTAATCTTGGTAGCAAGGCCGCGCATGATGTTCTCCCCAGTCAGCACATCCACCAGGCGGCGGTCATATTCCACAGGAACAAGGTAACCACCTGCTGTATCAGTTCCCTCCATAAGCACATTGCTTACCTTCTGGAAGTTGGAGCGAAGTGCTGTCAGCATAGCTTCACGATACTCATCACTTGCCCTGCCGGTCTTTACAGCAGTATCCTTTGCAGGCTGATTCATGATAGGCTTTGCCACAGGCTGGGCCATGGCCTTATCCATAGCCTCCTGCTTTTCAAAGCGCTCGATGGACTTACCCAGCTCCACCATATCCGCTTCCATCTTGTCATAGGCAGCAGCGTCTTCAGAAGACATCTTGCCATCTGCATCGGTATGGGAATCTAAGAATGCCTTGGCTGCCTCCCATGCCTTTACTCTCTTTTCACGAAGTTCTGTAATCTTATCCATTGTAAATTCCTCCTTCAAGGCATAATTAAAGACAGCCTCTTTTGAAGCTGCCCTGCATCAACTTTGTTTTCTGTTTTTGCTTCACTAAATTTTGTACGAAGCTTATCCATTAACGAATTAGTAACAGCCGCCCGACTAAACAGCATGGCTTCTATCTTTTCATCATCTTCATCTGCTTCTTTATCTGAAAACATGATACTATCTGCTAGGCCTAGCTCCACTGCCTTTTTGGCATTCATCCAGGTTTCAGCATCCATTAATTTAGACAGCTTATTTCTGGACATACCAGATTTTAGATTATAGGCATTGATGATGCTTTCCTTAACCTCTCCAAGCATGTCTATAGCTTTCTGCATTTCCCTGCTATCTCCAATAGCCGCTGTCATAGGATTATGAATCATCATCATTGCCACAGGACTCATTTCTACAGTAGTTCCTGCCATTGCAATAACCGATGCCGCAGAAGCGGCAATACCATCAATCTTGACCTTCACATTGCCCTTGTACTCCATGAGCATGTTGTATATCTGGGCAGCAGCAAAGCAGTCACCGCCCGGACTGTTAATCCATACAGTAACATCACCCTCGCCTGCATTAAGCTCATCACGAAACAGTCCCGGAGTTACCTCGTCACCAAACCAGGTCTCATCGGAAATCTGACCGTTTAACATAAGAATACGCTCCTGGGTTTCATCATTTCGTACCCAGTTCCAAAACTTTCTCTTCATTTTCTACTCCTTCCTGCTGACCTCCAAACAGGCCTGCATCTTTTAATTTGGTCATGTTGCCATTGATGAGATAGAGGTTGCCGCCCTCTTCATCCGGAATAGGATTCAGATTCTCCATTTCTCGGATGTCATTGGCTGAGAACCACCCATTCTGCCGCCCAATGGCATAGCCGTTCATACGACTCTGATAGTCACCACGGAGAAGGCCGTCCACATTGAACTTGATGAAATACTCGCCCTTTTCCTTATCTGCCAGCAGTGCTTTCTGAAGAGCCTGCTCCCAACGGATAACCCAAGGGTTTAGGGTGTATTTCACAAACTCAAGGCTCTGCTGTTCAATGTTAGAGAAGCTGGATTTCTCAAGGTCACCAACCATGTGCGGCGGTACTCTGAAAATACGGGCAATCTCATCTATCTGGAACTTTCTTGTTTCCAGGAACTGTGCTTCTTCGGGCGGTATAGTCATCTGGTGAAATGTCATGCCTTCTTCCAGCACAGCTACCCTGTGGCTGTTCTTCTGCCCAAACTGACTCTGCCAGCTTTGACGTAGACGTTCTGGGTCTTTTACCACACCAGGGTGCTCCAAGATACCTCCCGGTGTTGCTCCGTTAGCAAAGAAGGTAGCTCCGTATTCCTCGGTAGCAAGAGCTATGCCCACAGCATTTTTCGCCATAGCAATAGGACTGTAACCCACAAGACCATCAAAGCCAAGTCCAGGAATATGAAGCACTGCATCCTTTCTCAGCCTGATCTGACCGCCATCCTTGATATTCGGATTCTCATCGCTGGTCTTTGTGTAGGTGTAGAAAATCTCACCGCTGCTGTCCCTGTCCACTTCCACCTTGTCTGGAAGAAGCGGATAAAGGCCAACCACCCGCCCAGCATGGTCACGAAGAATCTGTGCGTAGGCATTGCCCCACAAGAGAAGATGGCTCATCAGTGTTTCCCTAAATATAAAACTTGTCATATCCGGATTAGGCTCATCATGCAGTATGCGATACAGATTATGGTCTGTCACCATTTCCTTGCCGCCACCCGAATTGTACCTATACACATGAAGTGGCAGCCCTGCTATGGATTCTGCCAGAATTCTGACACAGGCATATACTGCTGTGACCTGCATGGCAGACTTCTCATTCACCGGCTTGCCGGCTGCAGTCTGACCAAATAAAAAGGATAAACCGCCCAGATAATTGGTCGGCTTATCCCTCGACTTGAAAAGTTTTGTAAAAATATTCATTTTTTCCTGCCTTTCTCGTTATTTTACTCTTGAAAAAATATTTTATTGCTTTAGAATAACAATATAGCAATGGTAGGAAATCTCTTTATTATAAACGGAGGTAATTGTTATGGAAGATACTGTACGAATAAACCGCTATGTTAAACAACATAATAGTAACTCCATTCTTCTTGAGCCTCATGAGCTCGTGGTGACTACGGAAATATCTGCAAACACATTAAAAATGATGAATGCCTCCGTAAAAAACATGACTACTGGAAATGTTTCTGAAGCAATTGATTTGTCGGAGTTCTGATTATGAAATTTCCACTTAGGTGTTCTTGAATTAAGACAGTAGTGCAGCAATAATACCTGACGTTTAGATATTCGCTTCATTTTGCCAATACCTCATACGCCTTTTTATTTTTCTTCATAAATTTATCTGATACCATGAGCAGCTCTTCATCTGAAGCATAATCCACGCTATCAGCCACATCAAAATTAACTACTAAATATTTAGGTACATTATTTTTTAGGATTACAACAGAACCTGACTCATCTACCATACGAGCGACCTTTGTAAAATTCTGGTTTGCCTCAGTTATTGAAACAAGATTATTAGTATCAACCATCATAGGTACCATCTCCTTTCATGGCTATTATATGCCAATTCTAGGATATATTAAACCTATATTTTATATTAACAAAATTCCTCGCCCATCATAAACTGAATCACCAGTATTCAATCCACAGCGAATTGCTCTGTCCAGCCCCATTATGGTGGCTATGATACCGTCAATCTTCTCTGTGGATTTTTCTTTGTCTGCCTTGATGTTCCCAGCGGGGTCTCTTCGGATAAAGATATTGTCTGCCATCCACCTTAGAACCGGATGACCACCATGGGCCAGCTTCTTTTCAAGGGTCAGCTTCATCAACTCCTTGGTCGGAGGACTCATATCCTTATATCCCTGTCCAAATGGAACAACAGTAAAGCCCATCCCCTCAAGATTCTGCACCATCTGTGTTGCTCCCCATCTATCAAAGGCAATCTCACGGATATTATATTTTTCACCAAGGGATTCAATGAATTTCTCTATGTAGCCATAGTAGACTACATTGCCTTCGGTGGTTTCAAGGAATCCCTGTTTATGCCAGATATCATACGGCACATGGTCACGCTTTACTCGAAGCTCCATGGTTTCCTCCGGTATCCAGAAATATGGCAGTATATGATATTTATCCGTTTCATCTTCTGGTGGGAACACCAGAACAAAGGCGGTTATATCTGTGGTACTGGATAGATCAAGTCCTCCATAGCAGACCCTGCCTTCAAGATCTTCTGGCCTTACGGCAAAGCTGCACTCATCCCATTTTTCCATTGGCATCCAGCGTACTGACTGCTTTACCCACTGATTAAGGCGAAGCTGACGGAAAGCATTTTCTTCTCCTGGGTTCTGCCTTGCAGACTCACAGGCCACCTCCACCTTATCCATTCCAACCGTAATCCCAAGGGATGGATTTGCCTTCTTCCACACCTCTGGCGAGGTCCAGTCCTCATCTTCATCGGCACCATAAATAACAGGATAGAAGGTTGTGTCAATCTTCCGCCCGGCAATAATATCCTTAGCCTTCTGATGAATCTCATAGCAGATGGAATTGGTATCCGTCCCCGCTGTGGTTATGTTAAAGTACATCGGCTGCATTCTTGCATCGCCGGAGCCCTTGGTCATAACATCATAAAGCTTTCTGTCCGGCTGGGTATGCAGCTCATCAAAGATAACACCATGGATATTGAAGCCATGCTTTGAATAGGCCTCTGCCGAAAGCACCTGGTAGAAGCTGTTGGTGGGAAGGTATATCATGCGCTTCATGGATTTCTGTATTTTTACACGCTTGGCTAAAGCAGGGCACATACTGACCATATCCGCAGCCACATCAAAAACAATAGATGCCTGCTGACGGTCTGCAGCACAGCCATAAACCTCCGCCCGCTCCTCACCATCACCGCAGGTTAAAAGGATTGCAACAGCAGCCGCAAGCTCTGACTTACCCTGCTTCTTGGGGATTTCGACATAGGCGGTATTGAACTGCCTATAGCCATTCGGCTTTAGGATTCCAAAGAGATCCCTTATAATCTGCTCCTGCCAGTCGATGAGTTCAAACGGCTTTCCTGCCCATGTTCCTTTGGTGTGGCATAAGGCTTCAATGAAGGCTACGGCATAATCCGCCGCACCCTTATCGTAGTGACTGTCTTCAGCCATGAACTTTGTTGGTATGTATTTTTTTAGTTTCCTTATTGCCATTTCACTCACTTCCAAACATAAAAAAATCCGCCCAGCGGCGGTTAGATATGAAGCTCCCATCGGAGCCGATACTTTAACATGGTGTAGTTGGGAACTCGTAAAGTCTATTTCTGCTACCACGACCAAAAGGCCCCCTTCCGAGGTCCTTTCGGCTTTTCTTTGTTATCTTGCGGCCTTGCCTGCTCTGTAGGCTGCTTCAAGGGCTGCCTCAATGCTGCCGACCGAGGTTTCGATGAAGTCATCGCTGTCGGACTGCATCATCTCAAGGCTTCCTCTCACTTCGATTGCGTAAATGTACTTCTTTGCAATCTCTAAAATCTTTGCGCTTTCCTTCTTTGTCATTGTGGTTTCCTCCTTATTCTCTGGGGCTGTTCCCCTTTCGTTGTGTGTATATTACCGTACATTCGTACTTATATCAAGTTATATTTCACATATTTCGGAGGATATTTTTGTATACTTTATCGGCTCACTCATTGCTGTATTCGTAGGCATCCCAAAGGATTCTGGTATTGAATCCGAAGCGATGGTAGCCCTCAAGAAGTACATCCATGTAGTGACTGCTTGGAAGCCCCAGTTGACTCTCATCAGGCGGCATCACATAAGCCATGCCCTCATCCTTCATCCTTCTTCCTGGGCGGTCACCGATATATTCAAATGCGATGGTATCCTTCACGTAAAAGCTTGGGAAACCCTCGTAGCGGTCAAGGCTCTGCTCATCCCTTTCGCTGATTGCCCATACCACCACCGGCACCTGCTGTCCTTCCTCGTATTCGATGGTGGCGTAGTTTCCGCTCTTGCTTCCCTTGAACATAAGGCGGTAATCCTTGATGATACCCTTGCCAATCGGCTCTGCATCAGGGCAGCGGTGGTACATCTGAAGTAGGCTCATGTTGCTTCCGTAGGCCAGATAAATTTTTCTTTTCATTGTTGAAGACTCCCTTCCTAAAGCAAATCGATTAATCAAGCAGTTATGTGCTTCTACCACCTAAAGGCCCCTTGCGGGGCTGGTGGGCCGGTTTGTTTTAGGAAAGGTGCCTCCAGGCGCTGTTTCCTTCGAGGTGCTTCAAAAGGTGGGTTCTGCAGGTCTTGAATTCTTCTCCGTTAAGGCCCAGGCGGAGGAGCCAGCATCTGAAGGTGTATTTTTCGTTGTCGCTGATGCTTGGCTTCGCGCTTGCCTTCTTGGTGTTTAATGCCTTTGCGGTGACTGCCATGCAGAACTGTATGTAGGCTTTCAATTCGCCTGCGTGGAGGGTGCTGTTGAAAAGCCTGAACTCAACCGTTCCCTTGGTGAAGTATGCGTGGAGGTTAAGCCCGTGGTAGGTGACTGCCATGCAGAACTGTATGTAGGCTTTCAATTCGCCTGCGTGGAGGGTG
>ERZ1026776.297-NODE-297-length-36279-cov-10.891895_pt1 | contig 36279 bp, 28 predicted proteins | sample MGYA00380125_ERZ1026776 | MGnify/ENA primary metagenome ERZ1026776 (study PRJEB33269, sample SAMEA4719761) | human gut metagenome | biome: human-associated habitat; feature: organic feature; material: feces | place: Cameroon | collected 2013-10 ...
AGTACGGTCTCGTGGGCTCGGAGATGTGTATAAGAGACAGCCCTAAATATGGTTGTGCTCATACACAATATTTGGCAGCTGATTTGGCTTACAATAAATTGAGTCCAATGAGCTTTTTATACTATAAGATGGCGGAATATTATTTTGAAAGAAAATTTCGATACTTATCGTGGGGAATATCCACAGAAGATTTGGGAAGATATATAAATATGGGATTGACAAATAACAAAGAAGAATATGGAAGCGAACATAATTTGATCGCAATTTATGAAAAAGATATTTGAGATAATATAGTATATATGAGGAAGATAACGTATGAACATTAAAATTATTAATTTTCAGCAACATGGGGATGAAAGAGGGATGCTTGTAGCATTGGAAGAAGCAAAAGAGATCCCCTTTAATATTAGGCGCGTCTATTATATTTATGGAACGGCCCCAAATGTTCGAAGAGGGTATCATGCTCATAAAAAATTGGAACAAATTTTGATTTGCATTAGTGGGAGTTGTACGATTCATTTAGATGATGGTAATATTACTAAGGAGATAATACTTCAAGAACCTTATGAAGGACTTTATATTTCAAATGGGATATGGAGAGAAATGTATGATTTTTCAGAAAATGCAGTACTTCTCGTATTGGCATCGGAATTGTATGATGAATCGGACTATATTAGAGATTACCAAGAGTATATTGCATATTCGAGACAAAATAATTACATGGAGAAAGAGAAATGAAGGTAGAATATACATCGTTAAAAAGAAATTACCAATTATTTCAGAGAGAATATGAGGAAGCGATTTTAAGAGCTTCTAGGTCGGGATGGTATGTTTTGGGGCCTGAACTGGAACGATTTGAACATGAATTTGCAAATTATATTGGTGTGAAACATTGTATTGGCGTGAATTCAGGAACTGATGCACTCATTTTAGCAATTAGAGCGCTGGGAATCGGGGAAGGCGATGAGGTAATTGTACCTGCAGGTACATATATTGCGTCTGTTTTGGGTGTTACGGAGAATAGAGCGGTACCTGTGTTCGTCGACTCAAATGAATTTTTAGTGATAGATGATGAACGTATTGAAGAGAATATCACAGAGAAGACAAAAGCAATTCTGCCTGTACATATGTATGGTCAAGTCGCAAATATGGCAAAGATTATGCAAATTGCAAAGAAACATGGTTTACATGTAATTGAGGATTGTGCCCAGTGCCACGGCGCTACTTGGGGTGGGAAAAAGGGTGGAAGCTTTGGAACAATTGGTTGCTTTAGTTTTTATCCAACGAAGCCGTTGGGAGCGCTGGGAGATGCAGGAGCTTTGGTGACTAATAGCGATGAATTGGCAGACAAACTACGGATGCTCCGCAATTATGGAAGCAGAGTAAAGTATCACAATGAAAGTATCGGAGTTAATACCAGATTGGATGAGATACAGGCGGCTGCACTACGTGTTGGATTAAAGCACCTTGATGAGACAAACAAGATACGTAGCAGTTTATCAAAACTTTATCTAAACAAAATTTGCAATGATAAAGTCAAATTACCAATGATATCAAATGAAGCAACTCATACATTTCATTTGTTTCCTATTTTGGTTGACAACCAAAGAGAATTTCAAGATTATATGGAAAAGAATGGAATTAAAACCCAAATTCATTATCCTATTCCTCCTTATGTAGCAGAATGCTATAAAGAGTTTGATTATGAATGGGAGGATTTCCCGAAGGCAGAATATATAGCAAAACATGAAGTGAGCCTTCCCATGTATTCCGGAATTCGAGAGGAAGAAATTGAGTACATTATTACAACAATTAATCAGTATTAAAAATGATGTTCCGATGTATTGTAAGTGCAATACATCGGAATGTTTTATAAGAAAAAACCTCGAAGTGAAAAAATTACCTTCTTTTCATGCATATCAAAGCAAATAAAGAATTCGCTACAAGACATGCATGTAAAGCGAGGTAAAACCTGCTTACTAAGCAAAATATATTAAAATTGAGAGCGCTGGCGTGAGTATGCTTGATGACATCACTAAACGTTTAGTGCAAGAAACACAATTCTCTAGAAAGTATCCTAACGATATCCCTCCTAGAACATCAACATATCTAGAAAGTAGATTTAAGTAAATATACCAAATATAAAATTCTGAATCATATCCAAATGTAGAAGCAACAAATAAAGAAGAAATTATCTGAAAAAGTAATAGTAGCGGAAACAAGCTAAATATAAACTTTTCTTTTTGTTTGAAATATGATAAAGTAAGTGGAAGAAGTAGATAAATAAAAAGCAAGCTGATAAAAACCAACTGGGACCATTTAGAGAGCAGGCATATCTAGGCGACCAATCTTGAATTAAGAAAGTATTCAAAATCGCCTGGATAAATATAGAAAGCAAATTCTCTGATAAAATATGATTCTTAGAAAAGAGAATGAATAGTCGAAAAATCATTAGTAACATCATGGCTATGTGGAGAGGATAAAGACGTTTAATACGATTAATTGCATATTGAAAAGATGTTTTTATAGACCATTCATGGCATGATTCATATACATAATGATTGTAGGAAAGTAAACCACTCATGACAAAGAAAATGGAAACTGCCAAGTTTGAAAAGAAGGAACTAAGTACTCCGCTATGAAAAAGAAATATGCATAAAAAAGATATCCCTCGCAATTCTTGTAATCCCTTATTTTTTATTTGAACCTCCTACAATGCTTTTTGTTTAGTATACACGTTTGGTTTGTGCTGTGCAATAGAATCTAATAGTTGCATAAGTATCGCAATATGATAATAAATAAAATGATTGGATAGCAAAATAATATTAATTAATAAATAAGGAGATAAGATTATGATACCATTAGTCAAACCATACATTGCACCAAGAGAACAGATGATTCCGGAAATAGAGAAAATATTATACAGCGGATATATTGCTGAAGGTAAGGCGGTATATGATTTTGAAGACAATCTTAGGTCTTTAATAGGAAATCCGTATTTGTTAGCCCTTGGATCGGGGACAGCAGCTCTTCATATTGCATTTACTATTTTAGGGATAGGAAAGGGTGATGAGGTAATTAGTACAGCCATGACAGCAGAACCAACTAACACTACAATTGCTCTTACGGGTGCAAAAGTGGTGTGGGGAGATGTTGATCCGGATACGGGGTTGTTGGATCCAAAGTCTGTAAGGGAAAAGATTACAGAGAAGACAAAGGCAATTGTAGTTGTCCATTATGCAGGTATGGTATGCAACATGGACGAGTTCAATGCAATTTCAAGAGAATATAATATCCCGATTGTGGAGGATGCAGCACATTGTTTTTGCGGAAAATATGATGGTAAATATATAGGCTTGAATTCGCGATTTACTTGTTTCTCTTTTCAGGCTATCAAGCAACTGACTACGGTTGACGGAGGTGCAATTAGTTTTACAAATGAGGAAGATATGAATAAAGCCAGGAAACTCAGATGGTTCGGCTTGGACAAAACGGTTTCTCGGTTGGAAAATGATATAAAGCAGGCAGGCTTTAAATACGGTATGAATAACGTTACTGCAACGATAGGAAATGTTCAATTGAAAAATATAGCTCCCGTTTTGGCAACATATATTGAAAATGGAAAATATTATGATAATGAGCTTGCACAAGTAGATGGTGTTACTATGATTCCGTATTATAAAAACACACAGCCTGCATATTGGTTATATACCATGAAGGTTAAGGACAGAGATAACTTTATTAAAATGATGGATGCTAATGGAATAACTGCATCTCCATTGCATCATAGAAGTGATACACATAGCGTGTTTGCACAGTCTAAGTGCGAACTCCCTAATCTAGATAAATTCTACTCGGAATTTATCCATATTCCGTGCGGATGGTGGGTAGACTGTGAGAGCAGAGAAAAGATTGTTGAAACAATAAAAAAAGGGTGGTAGAATGATTCCATTGTACAAGCCACATATGCCTAATCTTCCGGAACTGGACAATATTTTGCATTCCGGAAAGCTGGCATATGGAGAATATACTAAAAAGTTTGAAAATCTAATCGGAGAATATATAGGTGTTGAAACAGAGGCTGTGCTTGCAACTAATTCATTTAATATGGGTATTGCAGTTGCTACCTCTTTACTTGATGTTCATTCTGGAGATGAGGTGATTGCATCACCTATGGCTTGCCTGGCATCTACACAACCTTTTGCAGCTCATGAAATAGTTGTTCATTGGGCAGATGTGGACCCCGCGACAGGCACGTTATGTCCTGACAGTGTAAGAAAAAATATTACAGCAAAAACCAAGGCGATTGTTCACAATCATTTTTGCGGATATCCGGGTTATGTTGATGAAATAAATGAAATAGGAAAGAAATTTGGAATTCCTATTATAGATGATGGGATTGAGTGCTTTGGAAGTGAATATAAAGGGAAAAAAGCAGGAAACTGGGGAACAGACATCACCATCTTCTCATTTAATGCAGTTAGATTTCCAAATACAATTGATGGTGGAGCTCTGGTAATTTCGAATAAAGAACTTCAAAAAAAAGCAGTTCTTATTCGAGATTGTGGAATAGATAGAACTAGATTTAGAGATGACCTAGGGGAAATAAATCCGAATTGTGACATTACTTTGCGTGGACATAGCGCAACTATGAGTAATGTGAATGCCTATATTGGAATTAAGCAAATGGAAGTAGCGGAAGACGTGATTTCCAGGCAAAGGATTCAGGCAAACAGATGGAAGAAATATTTTGAAATTCGTACAGAAAAAGTCATTGATCGAAAAGAAATACTTCCTAATTATTGGGTGTTTGGCATTCTTGGCAATGATAAACGTAAACTGATTGAAGAATTCAGAAATCAAGGGTGGTATGCTTCAGGAGTTCACATCAATAATAATATATATTCCTTATTTAAAGATAACCGAGAGTTGAGAGGTGTAAATGAGTTTTATTCTTCCTTTGTTGCTTTACCATGTGGATGGTGGATTGGAGATGAGAACTATGCGTGAAATTGCGCTGAAAGAATTAGAAAATGTATTTCATATAGAACTTTTGGGCGAAAATAAGATAATTAACGGATTAAATCTGTGCAATAGGAAAAGCGAACATGATAATGTCCTTAGTTATATTACATCTAAAGACTATCTGGAGAATATCCTACACAATTCATCAGTTGTAGCTGTTATTATGAACTGCGAAATTTATGATACCTGTAAAGAAGAAATGAAAGACAGAAACATTAGTGTTCTGCTTTCAGATAAACCGGAAAAGTTATTCTATGAGGTGCATGATTATCTGATTGATAAAAATGACTTTTATGAAGACTATAATTTTGAGACCCAAATAGGAGAAAACTGTGTAATCGCGGAGTCTGCAATTGTTGAAAAGGGTGTGATTATAGGAGACAATGTATGTGTTGGACATAATTCTGTGATTAGAAGGGGAACAATTATTGAAGATGACTGTCAAGTAGGGTGCAATACTACAATTGGATCGGAAGGATTTCAGATATTAAAAATCGACGGTTATAATAAAAGAGTAAGACATGTTGGTGGGACGTTGATTCGAAGTGGATGCGTGATAGGTGATAATGTTACTGTTTGCAATACATTGTTTGAGGGAAGAACATACATAGGAAAAAATGTGTGCATTGATAATTTATGCTATATAGGTCACAATGGATACGTAGGTGACGAGGCTGTCATTACAGCAGGATGTATTTTATGTGGAAGTTGCATTATTGAAAATGGAGCTTGGGTTGGAGTGAATTCGTCTGTGTTAAACAGAGTAATAATAGGTAATAATTCTAAAATAGGAATGGGAAGCGTTGTTACAAGAGATATTCCTGATGGGGCGTTGGCGTATGGAGCTCCTGCCAGGTGCAAGATCAGGGATAATAAGTAGGTTAATAGGAGAGAATATGCAGCCTTATTTAGTAGATGTCCCAGTAATGTTAAATATTTGGACGAGACCAAACATTCAACGACAAACGTTCGCCGCAATAAAAAAAGCAAGGCCTAGTATTTTGTTTTTGATATCGGATGCAGGAAGAAATGAAGAAGAAAACAGACGAATAGCTGAAAGTAGAAAGATTGTAGAAGACATAGACTGGGATTGCCAAGTACATAAATTGTATTATGAGACAAATCAAGGTATGTATAAAGTAATTTCTGAAGAATTTGAATTTGTATTTAGTAAGGTGGATCGTTGTATTTTCCTTGAGGATGATATTCTTGCGAATGTTGATTTTTTCCGGTTTTGCGCGGAATTGTTAGAAAAATATAAGGATGATTTGCGAGTGACGGCAATCAATGGAATGAATCCTTTGGGTGTATACGAGGAAGTGGAAGAGGATTATTTCTTTACGAGAGCAAATTGTATTTCGGGATACGCGTTATGGAAACGATCTTATGATTTGTTTAAAATGGATTGTTTTGAAAGTGCGGAACTAAGAAGACTGATAAAAAATGCAAGAAAATACACGAATGATTTATTGAATAAGAGCATTGATATGCAATATGAATTATATCGTTCGGGAGAAGGTTACAGGGATCATCCGCCTGCAGTTGAATTTTTCCGATCATTTATAAATGTTACTCAAAACCAACTTGATATTGTACCGAAGAAGAACATGATTTCAAACATTGGTGCGAATAACGGGACAAATGTAGGAAACATAAAACTACTTCCTAGAAGAGTACAAAAATTATTTGCTTTGCCAACGTATTCTCTTTCGTTTCCATTAAAGCATCCAGAATACGTAATGCGTGATTATTACTACGAAAATTTGATGTTTCAAAATTGGAGAAAGCGACTTGTTGATACAGTTGAAACAGTTTGGTTTCATCTTATTTATTTGTCACCTAAAACTAATATTAATAAGTTAATAAATAAAATTACAAGGAAGCGATAGTAATGTCAGATAGAATATTAGTGACCAGGTCTTCAATGCCTGAATTTGAAGAGTATATTGAAGAGATTAGAGAAATGTGGGATACACACTGGCTGACCAATATGGGACCCAAACACATACAGCTAACGGAAAAATTGAAGGAATATTTAGAAGTTAAAAATCTTGAATTGTTGACAAATGGTCATATGGCTTTGGAATTGACCATGCAGGCAATGAACCTTCAGGGAGAGGTGATTACTACACCATTTACATTTGCATCAACGACTCATGCAATTGTCAGAAATGGATTGGATCCGGTTTTCTGTGATATAAACCTGGATGACTATACTATTGATGTCTCAAAAATCGAGGCATTAATTACAGATAAAACATGTGCAATTGTACCAGTTCATGTTTATGGAAACGTTTGTAATATCGAAGAAATTGATCGAATAGCGAAAAAACACGGATTAAAAGTTATTTATGATGCGGCACATGCAGTGGGAGTTAAATATAAGGGAAGAGGAATTGGTAATTATGGGGATGCCTCTTGCTTTAGTTTTCATGCAACTAAAGTATTCAATACAATTGAAGGAGGAGCGGTATGCTTTAGGGATAAGGAACTTGGTCATGAAATATACCGATTAAAGAATTTTGGAATCAGAGGCCCGGAAGTTGTAGATGGAGTAGGAACTAATGCTAAAATGAATGAATTTTGTGCGGCGATGGGATTATGTAATTTAAGGCATTTAGATACGGAAATCAAAAAGCGAAAAGCGGTTGTTGAGAGATATAATTCACATCTGCGCAATGTTGAGGGAATCTTCGTTCGTGAACCCCAAAAAGATGTTGAGACAAATTATGCATATTATCCGATTGTTGTGGATGAAAAAGTATTTGGAGCAAGCAGAAACGAGATTTTTGAAAACTTGGAACTAGAAGGAATAGGTGCACGTAAGTATTTTTATCCACTTACAAATTCTTTTGATTGTTTCCATAGGAAATATAATGTAAATGCTACACCGATAGCATTAAAAATAAGTAAACGTGTATTGACATTGCCGTTATATTCTGATCTCGCGTTGGAAGATGTAGACAGGATTTGTAACATTGTTTTGAATTCATGCAAGAAGTAGTGGGTAAGATGGAAAGCTTTTATTCGAAAGAGGAAATTAAAAAGTTGGGTTTTCATTTCTGCGGCGAGAATGTGAAAATCAGTAGAAAGGCATCTATATATGGAGCCGAAAGGATTTCTATTGATGATAATGCTAGAATAGATGATTTTTGTATTCTCAGTGGTAAAATCAGAATTGGAAAGTATGTTCATGTTGCTGCTTATTCAGCATTATATGGCGGCGATACCGGCATTGAACTTTGGGATTTTTCAGGTATTTCATCGAGGTGTGCAATTTATGCGGAAAGTGATGATTATAGTGGGGAACATATGGCACATCCAACGATAAATATAAAATATCGAGGAGTTATAGCTGGAGAGGTAGTGCTGGAACGACATTCGATTTTGGGGACTGGAACAACGGTATTGCCTGGAGTGAGAGTGAAGGAAGGTAGTGCTGTCGGATGTATGTCTCTGGTGTCGAAAACTATAGAATCATGGGGGATTTATGCAGGAATACCTTGCCATAAAATTAAGGACAGAAAGAAAAATCTGTTGGAACTTGAAAGAAAATTTTTACAGGAACAGGTTGATATTAACTTGAGTGGGGATGAAAAATGAGAGAGTTGGAATACCCTTTTGATGCGGAATATATTCTTAAGAAAAAAAACAGTTTAAGAAAAAAACTCATATCACAGTCGAACGGTAATTTTTTAAAGAAGAAAATAGCTATTCTGGGTGGGGAGACAACACGCGATATCAAATTAATGCTGGAATTGTTCTTGTTAAACTATGGAATTGAACCGTCGTTTTATGAGTCAGAGTACAATCAATGGTACGAAGATGGAGCATTCCCGAATATGGAACTAGAGAAATTTTCACCAGATTTAGTGTATATTTGTACTTGCGTCCGCAGCATTTACGAATTTCCACAAATGGGTGATTCTAAGGAAGTGGTAGACCATAAAATTGATATGACATATAATCGTTTTTGCGATGTATGGAAATATCTTCACAGTGCATACAACTGCGTAATCATTCAGAATAATTTCGAATATCCGTATTTCCGCTTAATGGGTAATAAGGATATGAGTGATATACATGGACGAGTTAATTTCGTGACAAGACTAAATGCCTGTTTTAATAAATATGCTCAGCAAAATGATGATTTTTTTATCTGTGATGTTAATTATATTTCAGCATCATATGGTTTGGAAAAATGGTCAGATCCATACTATTGGCATATGTATAAATATGCGGTTGCAGTTCCGGCTATTCCGTACTTGTCCTATAATATTGCAAATATTGTGAAATCAATATATGGAAAAAATAAGAAAGCTTTTAACCTTGATTTGGATAATACATTATGGGGTGGGATAGTTGGAGATGACGGCGCAGATAATATTGAAATTGGACAGGAAACATCAATTGCTCAGACATATAGTGAGTTTCAGTATTATTTAAAACTGCATGAACAGTTGGGAGTTCTTTTAACTGTAAATTCTAAAAATGAAGAAAGTAATGCATTAAGCGGTTTAGCGAGACCGGATAGCGTGCTAAAAAGAGATGATTTCGTGAGCTTTAAAGCTAATTGGAATCCTAAAAGTGATAATCTTATTGCGACTGCAAATGAATTATCGTTACTCCCTGAAAGCTTTGTTTTTGTAGACGACAATCCGGCAGAGCGTGAGATTATTAAGGCAAATTTGCCGGGAGTTGCAGTACCTGAAATTGACGCTATAGAAAAATATCTTCAGATAATTGATAAATCAGGATTTTTTGAGGTTACAACATTATCGCAGGATGATATTAAAAGAAATGAAATGTATCAACAAAATGCGAAAAGAGCGCAACAACAAGCTTCTTTTATTAATTATGAAGATTATTTGCGTTCACTCGAAATGAAAGGTGAGATTGACAGTTTTTCACCCATATATATGTCAAGAATTGCGCAACTAACGAACAAAAGTAACCAGTTTAATTTAACTACAAAAAGGTATAGCCAAAGTGAAATAGAAGAAGTTGCATCGAATCCGAATTACGTTACATTATATGGAAAATTAGGTGATAAATTCGGTGATAACGGTGTGGTAAGTATTGTTATCGGACATAAAGAAGGAGTACAAAAAGATGAACTTCATATGGAACTTTGGTTAATGAGCTGCAGAGTTTTAAAAAGAGAAATGGAATTTGCAATGATGGATGCGCTTGTTGAAAAGGCTAAAAGTTTAGGAATCAAAAAAATTGTTGGCTATTATTATCCTACAGCAAAGAATGCCATGGTTAAGGACTTTTATTCGTTGCAAGGCTTTCATAAAATATCAGAGGATACAGAAGGAAATTCTGTTTGGGAATTTCCGATTGACGAATCCTATAAAAAGAAGCAGCATGTTATAAAAGTTAATGAGTAGATAAAGCGTATGAAATATAGAGTATTAAACAATGGAATTCAGATTCCGGCGATTGGAATTGGTACTTGGCAGATTACTGACCGAGAGATAATGAAAGATGTTATTGTCGATGCCTATAGCGAGGGATATAGGCTTATAGATACGGCAGCAGCATATAGCAATGAAATAGCTTTGGCTAAAGCTATTGAAAAAAGTAATATTAGTCGGGAAAAATTATTTATAACAGATAAGGCATGGAATACTTACAGAGGATATGACAAGGTTCAAGATGCGTGTAGAAAATCATTAAAAAAGTTGAAAACAGATTATCTTGATGCGTACCTAATTCATTGGCCGGCTTCACAGAAGCTGCACTCTAATTGGGTTGAGATTAATGCGGAGACATGGAGAGGGATGGAACAGCTTTATAAGGATGGACTGGTTCGTGCGATAGGAGTTTGTAACTTTAAAGTACATCATTTGGAGAAATTGCTAGAGACAGTACGGATAGCACCAATGATAAACCAAATAGAAATACATCCTGGCTTGAATCAAGAAGAAATTATGGAATATTGTGCAGAAAATGAAATTATAATTGAGGCGAGCAGCCCATTGGGTAATGGGCAGATCCTTTCAAATAAGCAGATTCTAGAAATTGCACAAAATAAGAGAAAGACGCCGGCGCAGATATGTCTTCGTTGGGAAATACAAAAAGGACTTATTCCGATACCGAAAACTATTAAACGAGAAAGGTTAACTCAGAATATGAGTGTGTTTGACTTTGAATTAACTATGGATGAAATGAAGTGTTTAGACACCGTACCATATTGTGGTGGAATTAATATTGATTCGGATGAGGTGACTGATTTTGGCTGACACAAACAAGGTTAAGAAAAAAAGTCAAAACATTGAAGTAATGCGATTTATAGGTATTTTGATGATTATGAATCATCATTTGTATCATATAGGGTATACCGGGGGGGGGTATCCAGGCGCGGTCGGGTGGGTCTGGGTTGATTTCTTCTTTATTGTTACGGGGGTTTTTACTTATTCGCATTTTGAAAATCAAGAGATTAGAACAGACGGATGCGCGAGAGATGCACTGATGTATACTTTTTTAAAATTTAAATCCATTTATCCACTTTGTCTTATAATGTTTTTGATAGAGTATTGTTTGGAACATTTTTGGTTGATCGCCGCGAAAGATTTTGTCGGTCTCTTTACGAACCTGGCAAATTATATTCAAGAAATTTTTTGGGTAACATCTGCAGGCATGGGAGGACCATTGAATGCACCAACCTGGTTCTTATCGGCGATGTTTATTGTGATGCCTCTTATGATATATCTTATGACTGCACACAGAGAATGGTGGAAAATAGTTTCATTTATGGCTCCTATTTTGTACTTCGGATATAAGGGAGTGAATACCGATAGAGCATGGCCAAATGATATGGTACGAGCATTTTGCTGTATGGCATTAGGAACATTAGCATACATGTTAGCGGACCATATCCAAAGGAAATTGAACAAAAGTGAACAGAAAATTTCAGTCATTTTAACAGGGATAGAAATTGTTGCAGTCGGATTAGCCATTTACCTTTCCGTGACAAATTCAAATTATCTGAATTTCTTTGAAGTGCTTTTCTTGGTTATTGTGACTTTGATGATTTCAGGTGTAACCTTATCTGGAAGATTTAGTTTTACAATATGTGAGTTCCTAGGAGAAATGAGCATGCCAATGTTTCTGATTCATTGGGTTATGGGAACATGTAGTTATTGGCTTTCAGATGACATTTATAAACGAACAATTGTGTATTACTTGGGGACGATTTTTATGAGCATGATTTATATAATCTTACAAAGAGTAATCAGAGGGAAAATGAATGAACAGTGAAAAAGAAAATTTAGATTTATTAGATCTTAGAAAAGAGATTTTTATAACAGGCTATAAGGGTGGAATGGCACATTTCGCTTCTTGTTATTCGTGTTTGGAAATGCTGTATGCATTATATGTAAAAAAACTTTTAAGAATAGATCCAATGAATCCAAAATGGGAGGATCGTGATAGGTTTATTTTGAGCAAGGGGCATGCTGGACTTGCACTCTATGCGGTTATGGAAAAGGCCGGACTGATTCCTCAATATGTAATTAAATCTTATCTTACAGAAAAATCACTCATTGGTGGAGAGCCATGTATGCGTGATTCGCAATGGATAGAGGCAACAACAGGATCTCTTGGACATGGATTATCGATGGGATTAGGCATAGCTATGGCACTTAAGTTGGACGAAAGCATGGCAAGGGTTTATGTTATGCTTGGAGATGGGGAACTTGAAGAAGGAACTGTGTGGGAAGCGGTCATGACAGCACCCAATTTTGGTGTCAATAATTTGATTGCTATTTTAGACTGCAATGAAATTCAAAAAATGGATTTCGTAGATAAAACAATAGGATCTCCACAATGGTCAAATAAATGGAAAAGTTTTGGCTGGGATGTTTTGGAGACGGATGGACATGATATAGAGGGATTTTGTAAGACTGTAGAATATGCCCAAAATGGACAGAAACCTACGCTGATCATAGCTCATACAGTAAAGGGAAAAGGTGTGTCGATTATGGAGAATAATCCCAACTGGCATTTTAAATTGCCAAACAAAAAGGAATTGAAATTATTTAAAGAGGAACTGAAAATATCTGATTGGGAATTGGAGTAACACATGAACAGTGCGTATATTGGAAAACTCATGGAATTGGCAGAAAAAGATAAAAATGTAATTCATCTTTTAGCTGATAGTGGAACAGGATATGATGAAATGTTTCGTAGAAATTTTCCAAAACAAATATATAATTTTGGCATTGGCGAAGAAAATATGGTTGCAGCAGCAGCGGGTATGGCTACAATTGGAAAAGTTCCTTTTGTATTTACGGCAGGAGCTTTTCTTGCATATCGAGCATTAGAATTTATTCGTGACGATGTATGCTTTCAGAACCTAAATGTCAAGATAATTGGGATGGGAAGCGGACTTGCCTGGAGCTCCCTTGGGCCAACGCATCATACAACAGAAGATATAGCCATTTTGAGATCGATTCCTAACTTAATGATATTATCTCCTGCAACACCTAGACAAGTGGCTGCTTGTGTTCAGACTGCATATGAACATCAGGGACCTGTATATATTAGGATTGGTATGAACCATGAAAAAGAGTTTTTTGAGGCAAATTATCAACATATAGTTGGAAAAGATGACTATGTAATGAATGGAAAAGATATTGTCATTTTTGTTACAGGCAGTATTTTGGAAGAAGTATATGAAGCATGTAGTAAATTGGGATTGGAAGGTATAGCGGCACGAGTTATAAATGTATCTACAATAAAACCATTTAACCGTAATGAAGTATTAGATGCAGCAAAGCTTTTTAAACAAATTTTTGTTGTGGAGGAGCATAACATTCATGGCGGATTGGCTGGGATAATAGCAGAAACACTTGCATTTTCTGGTGCCTGTGCTCAAGTAGTTCCTATTGGATTAAATGACATTTTTGCAATAGGATATGGAACACATAGCATGGTTAGGAGACAAAATGGACTTGATGCTGAAAGCATCTACTTGAGAATAAAGGAGAAGATGAACTATGAGGGAATATGTACTCAAAGATATTGATATAGGGATGAAGGAATCTTTTTCGCAACAAATAACAGACAAAATGGAAGATGCTTTTCGGAATGTTACAGGAGATGAAAACCCACTTCATTTTGATGATCAATATGCTGTAGAAATCGGAAAAGGAAAATACAGAAAACATATTGTATTTGGTATGTTAACAGCTTCGTTTCTCTCAACAATGGCGGGAATGTATTTGCCTGGAAAATATAGCCTTATTCATAGTATAGAGAATATTTCTTTTATCAGACCAGTATATGTGGGGGACATGTTGACAATTGAAGGAGAAGTTATTGAAAAAAATCAAGAATTAAGATTAATTCGGATAAGGGTTACAATTAAAAATCAAGATAATAATGTTGTGTCTAAAGCCAAAATGAAGATATTGGTGCTTAGATAAATTAGAAAACTAGGAGGATTATAAAATGACTAGAGAAGAAGTGTACGCAAGATTGAATAATGTTTTTCGGGAGGTACTTGACGATGATTCTATAGAACTTCATGACGAAACAGTAGCCGATGATGTAGACGGTTGGGATTCATTTGAGCATATTAACCTTATTGTAGGTGTAGAAGATGAATTTGGATTTAAGATTCCTATGGGAAAAGTGGTGACTATGAAAAACGTGGGTGAAATGGTAGACATTATTTTGGAGATGGGAAAGTAAAATGAGTATTATTTCTTTTGGATTTTACATACTCGTTTTTGGAGGTACTATTCTATATTATTGTATTCCCCCAAAAATACAATGGGTAGAACTTCTGGGGCTAAGTTTAATATTTTATTTCTTTGCAGCAGAACCATATACCATAATATATCTAGTGATTTCGACGTTGGTGGCTTATTTTGCAACAATAACGATTGAAAAACAGAGAAACTTGAGTAATTCCAAATCATCAGTGACTGCAATCATTACTGCTGTAGCAATCCTTGTAAATATAGGATTATGGTTTATATTAAAAGGAGGGGCGCTTTGGCAGCCGGTTGTAGAAAAATATATTTCCCATGGTTTTTGGACGGAAAGACTTGCAACGTACGGAACAAGAATGGTTGCTGCACTGGGAATGGGATATTATACATTACAGATTATAGGATATATTATTGATTGCTATTGGGCAAATATAAAACCACAGAAGAACCCATTGAAGCTTTTTTTGTTTGTTGCATATTTCCCACAACTGACAACAGGACCAATCAGCAGATATTCGCAATTGGAGGACATTTTTACAGGGCATTCATTTGAATTTAGAAATATAAAGTTTGGTGCACAGAGGATTCTGTGGGGACTCATTAAAAAACTGGTTTGGGCAGAGAGAATAGGCGTAATTATTTCCGGGATTAACAGTGATTTTACAACATATCATGGCTTCTATTCCTGGATTATGATTCTTCTTTACCCTTTGCAGATGTATGCTGATTTTTCTGGTTGCATGGATATTATACTTGGAGTATCAGAACTATTTGGAATAAAGCTTCAGGAGAATTTTAATAATCCCTTTTTTTCAAGAACTTCACAGGAGTTTTGGCAGAGATGGCATATTTCTTTAGGTGCATGGGCAAAGGATTACGTGTTGTATCCATTGTTGAAACTAAAAATGATCGTTAATTTTGGAAAGTTTGCGAGAAAAAAATTTGGACGAAAAGCTGGAAAGTTTTTGGTTAACTTGATAGGCATGTTTATTCTTTGGATGGTTATGGGAATATGGCATGGTGGTTGGAGATATATTGTTGGAGTAAGCCTTTGGTATTGGATGATTTTAATGATGGGTGAATTGTTTTCACCTGTATTCGAGAAAATTCAGGTTTGCTTAAAGATTAAAACGGATAATTTTTCATGGCATTTGTTTCAATCGGGGAGAACGTATCTTATTTATGCCATTGGAGCGACTTTTTTTTGCTGTGGAATTCATCGTGCAATAGAACTTTTTAAAGATGTGTTGCGGGTAATATTTGTTAAGGGTTACGCAAATCCTTGGATTTTTTTCGACCAAAGTATTTTGACCTTAAATATTACATATGTCGATTTGAATCATATTATTGTAGGCATAGTTATGATGCTCATTGTGGCGGTTCTTCGAGAAAAATATGGTTATGCGCGTATTTGGATCGAAGAGCAAGGAGTTGTATTTCGATGGCTGCTTTGGATAGGTCTGTTTATATATATTCTGATTTGGGGGAATTATGGGCCGGAATTTAGCGCATCAGAGTTTATTTATCAAGGATTTTAAATATGGAAATATTAGAGAAAATTAAGAAGAAAGAATCAGCAATTAAAAAAATTTTAGGAACTTTATTTTTTCTCATTATTTTAGGATTTGTTTTTTCTCGGGTAACATACTTATTTAGAAATACCGGGACTGACAGAGAACATGTTATAGGAATTGAAAATGAAGATGTAGATATGGTGTATATTGGTGGGAGTGCAGCGTTCGTCTATTGGCAACCTCTTAGAGCGTGGAATGATTTTGGTATTACGTCTTATAACCTTGCAACAAATTCTGTTCAGGCAGAAAGTTTGCAAGGTTATATTGAAGAGGCTCAAAGAACTCAAAATCCGGATTTATTTGTGATAGGAATCCGGGCTTTTCAATATTACACAGATGATTTAGATATATGGGAACCAGGGATACGAAATGCATCGGATTCTATGGACATACTTTCACCTGCAAGAATTTCAATGTTGAACAATGTCTTTAAATATAGGGAAAAGAGTGAAGAGACAGATTGGATATCATATTATTTAGATATTGCCAAGTATCATACCAATACTTCTAATCTTGCTTCGGAAAGCGCGTGGAAATTAATTGAAAATAATCATGTTTGCCCGGATAAAGGATTTGAATGGATTGATGCATATGATTACGTAAAAACACCAAAAGATTTTCTGACTGATGAAAGAGGTGAATTGGAAGGAAATGCTCAGAAAATTTTGACTGATTTACTGGATTATTGTAGAGATGAGAAACTAAATGTCTTATTTGTAGTTTGTCCATATGCCATTTCCAGTGAGGATCAAAAAAAATATAATACGATGAAGGATTTGATAGAGTCCTATGGATTTAATTATCTGAATGCGAATGAATATTTAGATGAGATAGGGATCAGTTTTGACAGTGACTTTTATAATGTTAATCATGTGAATCCTATAGGAGCAAAAAAGTATACGGAGTTTCTTGAAAAGTATATTGTAGATCATTATTCACTTGTAGATCATAGAAATGATAAGAATTATGAATCATGGATTAAAGATGGAGAGAGATTTTTGATAGAAGAAGAAACCCATTTATCCAGAGTTAAAAATTTGCAAGATGATTTTAAACGAACAGAAGAAATAACTGAGCAGATGGTGGCGGCGAGATCTATAGAAGAGTGGATGCAGCTTGCATCTGGGACGCGATATACACTCCTTTGTGTACAAAAAGGTCCTATAACATGGACAAACAACATTGCAGATGAACAGATTTTGTTACAATTAGGTTTAAATGCTGAAGCGTGTGATTATATATCAGTAATTTATAATAACCAAATACTTAATACTACAATATGGTCACATGACTTAATTGCAACTGGGAATATAGATCATTTTTTGTCTACAACTTATGAAATTTCAATTGAGGATGAAAAACCTAAGGCTAAGGTTGGAGACGAGAATTTTATATTACAGCCAGACGGTATGAGTATTATTGTTTTTGATAACGGATTTAAAAGAGTTATGGGAATTGCGTCCATTGGGTGTGGTGAGGATGGAAAATTAACATTGAATTATGAAAAAGTAATATCTGATGATTTCTTCGCAAATTTGAAATATTAATTGTCTGAGTGTCTTTAGCGTGAAAGAATATCGGATAAATAGTATTCTATAGTGGATGAGTTGTAAAACACGATGTTAAGCGAATAATAAAGATGCAGAGAAAATCATGCTGTTAATTTTCGTAGGAAGATGAAAGGTTATATCATAGAATTATGCAGCGGTGATTTGAAAAGGCACGAAATATAAATTTACTCATGAGGAATGTTATGCAATTTAATTCATTTACTTTTATTTTATTATTTTTACCAATAACGGTAGTGATGTATTTTGTGGGAAGTAAAATCAGACCTTTATTTGGGAAGATTATACTCATAGTAGCAAGTGTCATTTTCTATGCATATAAAGATTGGACAATATTTGCAATACTGGGGATTAGCATGCTTGTGAATTTTATGGCGGCAATGCTCATGAGGAAGTTTGAAAAATTTAGCAAGTTTTTTATGCTATTACCAATCATAATAAATGTAGTACTGCTATTTTATTTTAAATATTGGAATTTCTTCATTACTACTTCTGGTCAGGTGTTGGGTAAGGAATGTGCTTTTAAGGAAATGATTCAGCCAATAGGCATCAGCTTCTTTACATTCCAACAGATAGCATATATTGTGGCTGTCTATAATGAGGAAATAGAGAAAATATCACTTATAGATTACTTATTATATATCTTATATTTCCCCAAAATATTAATGGGACCCCTGATGGATCCTGTTGATTTTTCTCAGCAGATTAATAATAGTTCTCTAAAAAAAATAAAATGGGATAATATTGCTTGTGGAGTAAAAATATTCAGTTTAGGTTTGTTTAAAAAAGTCATGTTGGCTGATGTGTTTGCGGTAGGTGTAGCATGGGGGTTTTCCAATGTTGATAATGCGACGGCTATGGATTGGATTTTAGTAATGTTGTTTTATACGTTGGAAATATATTTTGATTTTAGTGGTTACAGTGATATGGCTATTGGAGTATCACAGATGCTGAATATCGAATTGCCAATAAATTTTGATTCGCCATACAAGGCTCTTTCCATAAGAGATTTTTGGAAGAGATGGCATATTTCGCTCACAAAGTTTTTTACAAAATATATATACATTCCATTAGGAGGAAGCAGAAAGGGGATGCGATTGACTTGTGTCAATACGATGGTTGTATTTTTGATCAGCGGATTATGGCATGGCGCAAACTGGACATTTCTTTTGTGGGGAGCACTGCATGGAATATTTATGATCATTGATAGAATATTTGAGAAAAAAGAGGATGAAGTTTTTTTGCCAGTTAGATGGATACTTACATATGGAGTCATAAATGTTTTGTGGTTACTGTTTCGTGCAGATGATATTGGACAATGGTTGGCAATTTTAAGGACTGTTTTGAAAATGCAAAACACGATGATTAGCGATGGACTGATAAATTGTTTCATTTTACAAGAGACCTGCTTCCTGACAGAGATATTACATTTACAGTGGTCTAATGTTATCAGAGGATTCTGGATGTTCGTATATCTCATATTCGCTATGGGGATTTGCTTGATACCGGAGAATAATTGCAAAAATTGTGACAAGATGTCTGTAGGAACGATGGTATTGGCAGCAATAGCATTTGTATGGGGACTTATATGTTTAAGCAGTGAATCGGTATTTGTATACTTTAACTTTTGAGAGGAACAGTCAATATGAAATATAAAAAGTGGCTAATCGGTTGGATTGTTCTCGTCGCAATAATGCTGACTATGATTGGTGGATTCGTTTATAAGATCGATCCTTATTTGCATTATCATGCGCCTGATACTGAGAAATACTACTATTCTTTGGATAATGAGAGAAGCCAGAACAATGGAATCATAAAACATTTTGACTATGATGCACTTATTACTGGTACATCAATGACAGAAAATTTTAGGACATCAGAGTTCGATGATATTTTTGATGTAAAATCTATCAAAGTAGCTTATTCCGGAGGCACGTATAAAGAGATCAATGATAACATTGCAGTGGCGCTTAAGAATAATCCTGATCTGCGGGTGATCGTGAGGTGCTTGGATTATGATTATCTTCTGAGTAATAATAATAGTGTAAGAACGGATCTTGGGAAATATCCTACTTATTTATATGACGATAATCCATTTAATGATGTGTATTATTTGTTCAACAAAGATGTGATCTTTTCTAGAGCCTATGGTATGGTTGCATCTGCAAGAATAGAAGGAGCGCAACCGGGAATAACGTCTTTTGACAGTTATTCAAGATGGCAAGACGAATATAGCTTTGGTAAAAAATCGATAATACCAGAGGGAATATCAGTAGCGTCGGGAGAACCGATACATTTGACAGAAGAAGAGCAAAATATTATATATGATAATCTTACGCAAAATGTAACGTCATTGGCTGACGATTATCCTAAGGTTGACTTTTACTACTTTTTCCCTCCCTATAGTGCAGTCTGGTGGGCTTTACATGTAAACGATGGAACGATATACAGATGTTTGGAGGCTGAAGAATATGCTATAGAACTGATTTTGAATCACCCTAATATAAAATTGTATTCATTTACTAATTGCACGAATATTACAACAAATTTAAATTATTATAAGGATATGACTCACTATGGAGAGTGGGTTAATAGTTATATGTTGAAGGCAATGCGTGAGGGAAAATGTTTGCTCACCAAGGAAAATTATAAAGAATATCTTCAAGAAGAGAGATTTTTTTATACTACCTTTGACTACAATAGTTTAAATGAACAGAAAGACTATGAAGATGATTCCTATGCAGGTGTTTTACTGGGGATTGGCGAATAATAGTTATGGATGAACTATTCGTATATTTGAGCGAAATAGCAAATATATTTCTAATTTAACTAGTCAAGTGCATGTATCAATGAAATTAAATACAGATATAATAGATGATAAGTGGACGAATGATCCTGGATGGAATTATAAAAAAATAGAGTTAATAATAATTTCTAATGCCTAAAAGATGCCATAACTAACAGAAATTAGGAAAAGGTGCAATAGGTTGCTTACGGGGAAGTGCTGAAATCACGCAGCTTCCAGTAGAGATTGAAGAATCTTTATATGTTTTGTAAACAGAAAAAAGTTGATAGTACGTCGCTATAAATTTCTCCCTTTAAGTTGTGAAATATGTTGGAGTTATTCTTGGTATTTTACTATTTGTTGAGCGAAATTTATATAAATCAAGTACAAAACCCAGTAAAATCAATGGACTGTAGCGTTTATCAAACGCCTAAAATATTATACGAGAAGGAGAAAAATTATGTCACTATTTACAGGAAAAACATTAATGATCACTGGTGGCACCGGTTCATTCGGAAATGCAGTCTTAAATCGTTTTCTCAAGACTGATATCGGAGAGATTCGTATCTTTTCCCGCGATGAAAAGAAACAGGATGATATGCGTCATGAATATCAGGCAAGGATGCCGGAAGTAGCGGACAAAATCAAGTTTTATATTGGAGATGTGCGAGACTTGAATTCTGTGCGTTCTGCAATGTATGGAGTAGACTATATATTCCATGCCGCAGCGCTGAAGCAGGTGCCCTCCTGTGAGTTTTTTCCAATGGAGGCAGTGCGTACGAATGTGATCGGCACGGATAATGTCCTGACAGCGGCCATTGATGCCGGCGTAGAGTCTGTGATCTGCTTGTCCACGGATAAAGCAGCATATCCTATCAATGCTATGGGGATTACAAAAGCTATTGAGGAAAAGGTTGCGGTTGCCAAGTCACGTAATTCTGGGAAGACAAAGATTTGTTGTACTCGTTATGGTAACGTAATGTGTTCTCGCGGTTCCGTTATTCCTTTGTGGATTGATCAGATCAAAGCGGGAAATCCGATTACAGTAACAGAACCTTCCATGACCCGTTTTATCATGAGTCTCGAGGAAGCAGTAGATTTGGTGTTGTTTGCGTTTGAAAAGGGTGAAAACGGAGATTTGCTGATTATGAAAGCACCGGCATGTACCATTGGCACACAGGCAGAAGCAGTGTGTGAATTGTTTGGTGGCAAGAAAGAAGATATCAAGGTTATTGGTATTCGACATGGAGAGAAGATGTATGAGACATTGCTGACCAATGAGGAGTGTGCCAAAGCAATTGATTTAGGTGGTTTCTACAGAGTACCTGCGGACAACCGTGGCCTAAATTACGATAAATATTTCAAAGATGGGGATGCAAAGAGAAATACTTTGACAGAGTTTAATTCGAACAATACAAGAATGCTGAATCTCGAAGAAACTAAGGCTACTATTGCGAAGCTGGCATATATTCAGGAGAGACTGGCGGAGGATTAAGCGATGTATAACTTTAAGTGGAAAAATAACGGTGCGATTAAACTTTTAATTATTGTAGGAACAAGACCGGAAATTATTCGTCTGGCAGCCACAATTAAGCGCTGCAGAGAATATTTTGACTGTTGTGTAGCTCACACTGGACAAAATTACGATAAAAATCTGAATGATGTTTTCTGGTCTGATTTTGACCTAGGTGGTCCGGATGTATGGATGAACGTAGTCGGTGAGAACCTAGGACAAACTTGTGGGAATGTCATTGCTAAGAGTTATGAATTGATGGCGGAGATCAACCCGGATGCATTACTGGTGCTTGGTGATACAAATAGTTGTTTGTCAGCTGTCTCTGCAAAGCGACTGCATATTCCTATTTTCCATATGGAAGCCGGCAACAGATGTAAGGACGAGTGTCTTCCTGAGGAGACGAATCGCCGGATTGTGGATGTAATCTCTGACGTGAATCTTCCGTATTCTGAGCCTGCTAGAAAGTACCTCCATGAGATGGGAATGCCAAAGGAGAGAATCTATGTGACCGGTTCTCCTATGGCGGAGGTATTACATGGCAATTTGGACAAGATTGAGGCATCTGATGTATTAGACAGATTAGGATTACAGCCTAATAAATATATTTTATTGTCTGCACACAGAGAAGAAAATATCGATATTGACAACAACTTTATTTCATTGTTCCATGCAATTAATGCTTTGGCAGAGAAATATGATATGCCGATACTTTATTCCTGCCATCCTCGGTCCAAAAAGAAGTTGGAAACAAGTGGATTTAGGTTGGATCCGAGGGTAAGAGTAAATGAGCCGCTTGGATTCAATGATTATAATAAACTGCAGATGAACGCACTGGCGATAGTCTCTGATTCCGGAACTCTGCCAGAGGAAAGCAGTTTTTATTTGTCTATTGGTCATCCTATCGCAGCAGTATGTATTCGGACTTCCACAGAACGTCCGGAAGCATTGGAATCAGGCAATTTTATCTTGGCAGGGATTACGACGCAGGAGCTGCTTCAGTCAACAGATATGGCAATCGATATGAAGCAGAGAGGCATCTTAGGAAAACCTTGCCCTGACTATGTGGATGAAACGGTATCCATGAAAGTGGTGAGAATCATACAGGGATATGTGAATGTTGTCAATAAAATGGTATGGAGAAAAGGGCAATAACCGATGAACATATTAGTCACTGGTGCTAAGGGCATGGTAGGAACCGCCCTTGTTAACAACCTGAAAAATATCAGAGACAATAAGAATCGTACCAGACCGGAAATCAAGATTGATGAAATCTATGAATATGATCTGCAGTCTTCAGACGAAGAACTGAATGAGTATTGCAAGAAAGCGGATTTCGTTTTTCATCTGGCTGGGGTGAACCGGCCGGAGAACCCGGAAGAATTTATGCAGGGTAATTTCGGGTTTAGTTCTAAGCTACTGGATATTCTAAAAAAGTGTAATAATAAGGCAACGATAATGTTGTCATCTTCCATTCAGGCAACACTAGCCGGAAGATTTGGCGATTCTGAATATGGTCGCTCGAAAAAGGCTGGAGAAGAGCTTTTCTTTGCATATGCTGCTGCGACAGGTGTTAAGGTTGCGGTATATCGTTTTCCCAATTTGATGGGACACAGCAGACCGAAGTATAATTCTGCGGTCAGTACATTCTGTTGGGCAGTGGCCAATGATGAAGAGTTTATTGTGAATGACAGAACAACAGAACTGGAACTGCTCTACATAGATGATCTGATAGAAGGAATGTTTGACCTTTTGGAAGGAAAAGAGCAGCATTGTGAATTTGATGCTGCTGAGACAGTGCTGAGACCGGATGGACGATATTGCTGCGTGCCTGTTACACATAAGGTTACTTTGGGGGAAATTGTTGATCTGTTACAAGAGTTCAATAAACAACCGGATTCGTTGTTGATGCCGGAGATGCCGGAAGGTTCTTTTGCTAAGAAATTGTTCTCCTTATATTTGACATATTTGCCGAAAGATAAGTTTAAATACCGGTTGCGGATGAATGAGGATACCCGAGGATCCTTCACGGAGTTGATGCATACTTCGAACTGCGGACAAGTCTCTGTGAATATTAGTAGACCAGGGATTACTAAGGGACAGCATTGGCATAATAGCAAGTGGGAACAGTTTATTGTAGTAGCCGGACATGGCATGATACAGGAGAGAAATATTAATACCGGAGAGATTGTGGAATTTGAAGTGTCCGGTGACAGGATAGAAGCAATATACATGATACCGGGGTGGGCACATAATATCATAAATTTATCGGATACTGAAAACCTCGTTACAGTAATGATATGCAATGAAGTATTTGATGCCAATCATCCAGATACATTTTCGGAACCGGTGTAAAAATGATAGCATGATTTAGAAAGGATGACGATATACAGCCACGAGATGCTAATAAATGCTGGAAAGAGATATGGGGCAATATACGAGAGGCGCGAGACGATGAAACAGAGAATAGTTCAAGATAGATACAAATTATGGTATATGCTGTGTTTTATGTTTTTGGGACTGATAGACCAAAGAAGAGGAAGCGCACATGGTGAGACTCAGATGCTTTTCTCCAATTTAACAGGAATTGTGGTAGTAATGCTGCTATTGCCTACGCTGAATCGGCATAAATTCAAAGAGAAAATATATTGTTTCTGGACCCCGATATGTTTGATGTTAACGGTAATTGCAATTATCTGCGGGCAGAGAATATGGAATTATCGAGGGCAATGGATTACTGCAGTATTGAATCTGACGTGCTGGAGTTATTTACTGATTTATATTGTTAGAGAATGGAAAACCTTAGATATCAGGAATCGCTTAAAACAGCCATACTATTGGTGCATTTTTGCTTTCATGATATTGATGGTGCTGTCAGTTCATGAAAAGAGTGCGACGTTATGGTGTTTGTTGATCTATGGTGGTTTTTATATCATCGGTATTCCCCAAAACAGAAGAAGAGATTTTATTGTAGGAATGTTAAATGGCATCATTGTATGGTTCTTTATACAGCAGATTATTGCATTTGGATTCAGACCATATGATTATGCAAGGTATCGCGGATTATATTTGGGAGAGACGCAGAATGGTTTGTTCTATATGCTGGTATATTGTGCTTTTCTCGTGAAATGGTTATGGGGGAAAGTGGAGAAACAAAACAAGTGGTTATGTCGCTTCTATTTTCTTATGGCTGCTGGAAATGTGGGATTCATGATATTGGCAGGAAGTCGTTCCGGTCTGTTGGGGGCAGTGGTCGTAACACTGATCCTTCTTACAGGGTATGATATTGTACGGAGAAAATCTTTTTATCAATGGCTGCTACATGGTGCCGGTTTAATGCTTTGTGCTATGTTATTACTGCCTGGAGTATATGGATGTGTGCGATATTTGCCTACTATTTTACATCATCCGATCTGGTTTGAGGGTGAATATAGGGAAGAAGAAAGTGTGCGTTCCTTTGATCCTTGGGATAGTCCGAGGTATATCTCGGTAGAAGAAATGATAGATAACAATATTGGAAGAATCTTGCATGCAATAGGAATAGATATTACTTTTGAAAAATATCAAGGATTTCTAGGGGGCATGAAAGTATATGCGCAGGAATTGCAGGATAGCGAAGAACCAGGAAGCACACCGGAGAATCCATATATGTTAGATGGTGTGGATGAAAATAATGCAATGTGGGATCGCATTGTAATATATTCCTATTATTGGAATCATTTGAATTTGGTGGGACATATCGGGGCTGGACAAGGATTTTATATGACACCATGGACCTATTGGGGACATGCACATAACATGTTTTTACAGATAGCCTATAATTATGGTGTCCCGGCAGGAATTCTATTTATTCTGATTTGGATCTGCGGAATTTATCAGTCCTTAATGATGCGAAAACCGGAAGGATGGGCATGTACAGCGTACTTATTGGCAATTGTATGTTTTGGGTTGTTGGAGATGGTAGTGACACCGGGACAGATTACGGTTGTGATAATGTGGATTATGCTTTATTTTGTGGGATTAGAAGTTCCTATATGCATATTGCGAAGCTAAACGGTCGCTTTTGTGGAGCTTAACAGCCACATTCCAGAATTGAACGGTCACTGATTAGATATAAGCAGAACAATCCTTTGTTCTGCTTGATTGACTTGATCAACAATCTGAAATCAAGTTTGGAGTTTTTCAGATGGTGTGAAATTTTTTCTGTAAATTCAGATCTTCTATGATAATTGATGCGGCTTGACAGTGGTTTCTGCCATTGAGCCGTTGTTTATTTAATAGCAAAAATAAGCTGGTATGTCGTAAACGCTCCATGGATCGTTTACTAAAGAACGAAGTGCTTACCTGCTATCAGTTTCTTAAAGATCAGGGACTACTTCAAGCTTATCATACATACCGAGATGGTGAATAAAACAGGGGGATTGGGGTCCAGGAAAATATCCGCACCCCCTTTTTCCTAAGTCTACAGTTCCTGTGTGAGTATTCACCGCTGATGGCTGGGAAAAAATCGAAAAAATGCGCTAACATGCGCTTGCAAACATGAAAATTGCATGTTATAGTTGAAGTGATCTCTAAGAATAAGAAGGATAAGAATGTAGGCTGAATAAAGGCTGTAGGCAAACCAAAGACCGGAGAAGACCTAACAATTCGAATCGTTTAACAGAAAGGAAAGAGCGATTATTATTACATCAGAAGATGCCTGTTTCTGCTGAAGGGCAGAACAGGAATAGATTTTACAAATATCCATATAATATAACATACCTACAATGTAACAAGGATAGCTAGGGGTATCTTAAATATGGTCTATAAGGTTCTGAAGTAAGAAGCGCGTCGGGGGAATGTGTGTGAATGAAGAAATAGTGCGTAATTACTTGAAGGATGAGGGCTTTGAGTTAGCTGAAAAATGGTATTTATATACTTTGCAACCTGAATGGGATTATGTGATCTTCATGGTTAGACGCGCCTACTTAATGGGACAGATAATGGAAGAGGTCACAGGAAGGCAGATGAAAGAAAGCGCAGCGTTTTTTTTGACGGATGCAGCTTTTTTTGCACGCTATGAAAAGATAGCTCGATTTTATGTGACGTATCATAGGCTTCCTAATATTTTGCTTTGCGAAGATACTGTAGTGCACGGGAGAAGCATTGAGGATTGTCTGAACAGAATCAGCAAGTCGATTTGGACAGAAGTTCAACGACAGGCTACACAGGAGCTGGAGGAAGACGAATTTCAAAATGAATTCGTAAAAGCAGTGCATATTCACGTGATTACCAAGGCGGCAACGGGTTTATTGCTGTCTGCCAAATACATGATGAAGGTTCATAGCTGCACGGTTCAGAATCTGCAGGATTTGCATGAGCTATCCTATGGGATATCAAAGCTTATACTCCATTCCGGGAAAGCAAATGCAGCTTATGTATATTCTCAGACGGTGACAGAGAATCAATACGATATGTTTAGAAAAATCAGCAAGCAGGATGACGAGTTTTCGTACAGCACTGCTTCATCTGATATTAAAGAGTATTCTATCGTAAAATTTGTTACTAAAAAGAAATTAGTTAAAAGTATTTTGACATTGCGTTTTCTTCCGGTAAATGATGGCGGTTATCGCATGATACCTTTTATTTTTATGCCAAGCCTGAGTAACGAAGAGACAGCTGCTCTATGGAGCGCGAGTGTACAAAAGCTTGTGACATATATTGAGGATGAGAATGTAAATCGTGATTATATGGAGTTTTTGGACAGATTAGCGGATGTTGGTTTAAAAAGAAGTTATAATGAGTGGCTGACACTTGTATTGAGTCTATGGTGGATGATAAAGCTACAGTTACGTTTCGGGATGAAGAGAGAGGATGTTGACGACCGGGACGAGATCAGGATATTAGCATATAATTACAATTTAACAGATGCAGATAGAACAGAATCAATTCTTAGGGAAGTGGTTACGGCAATATGGAAGCTGGCAGCGAATGATAAGGAACCGGATGTCAGTGAAGTGATCACGGAGTGTATTGATCCCGATAATTATATGATGCTTGATCATGTAGAAGATCAAATGGAAGAATTAGATAAAGATAGAATTGTCAGGGAGCTTGAAAATTATTGGATTGATGTTACAAAACGGAATGAGCATGAGGCATATAATGCGATGAATATTCCTCGTTTCGCTTTTGAAGGTAAAGTCAAGAGAGCAATTCAACAATGTGATGATGTATTGAGGAAACTGACAGAAGGAGATTGTCTAAGGAAAGCCGGTTATATAATAGCACAATTTCAACAAATGATGGATCAAGGGATTATAGGAATTTATTCTTTTATAAAAAGGGAAGGCACTGAGAGCTTTTTTATGCAATATGTGAAGCCGGGTGAAATGTCTCTGACAATATATCCGAAGAGAATGAGAGATTATATTTCTGTATTTTCCAGAATTTATGAATATTGCGAATATTGGGAGTTGGATTGGAAGAAGGTTATCGTTGACTTCTGTAATGATGCAGATAGCGGGATACCGGAAGACGATAGAGGTGAAATTCAGGATTTTATAGCATATTTACAGGAATGTGGGCAGGATCCCCAGCAATGGGACATCCATTTCAATATCGGTGAAATGAATGACAACGGAGAAGTAAGGGAGGTCAATCAGGAAATAGAACGGGCTGTGCATAGCTATCATTACTGGAAAAGATTTGAAAAATACATTAATCAATAAACTTTAAGAAAGCTGAAAACATAAGAGGGAATCATATGCGGATAATTGTATATCAAGGGGATGAAAATCGGGCGAAGATCGAAACAGAATGGACGGACGATATGTTCTTTTCGCCTATATATGAAAAGGCTAAGGCTTTAGTAAGTGAAATCGTCAGCGAGATGAAACTGCTGTCTGAGAATGAAGATAAGACAGATTGCAGTAATGTATTATTTCAGAGAACACCTAATAATATTATAGCTTTTTGTGCGCATCGTGGACAGGGCAAGACGACTGCTATGAAATCTTTTGCGCGCTTTCTTGCAAAGGAATCTACAGAAGCGGATTTTATAGTATTGGATTCTGTGGATCCGGCTGCATTGGATAGTGGAGAATCTATTGTCAGAGTCGTACTTTCACGTCTTTTCTATAAGCTGCAGGAGAAATGCGAAAAACAGGATAACTATGAATTCCTTGGAAAACGTGAAATAATGGAATTGTTTTCAAAGTGTTATAGAGCCATTGATCATATCAATGGCTCTAAAACTGTTGATCGGGATGAGGATGATCTGGAGGCACTTGCGTCCCTGGGCAACAGCAGCAGATTGAAAAAGAATCTTCAGGAATTGATAGAACTCCTGCTGGAGACATTTTTGAATGATAAAAAGGAACGTAAAGCAAGCCGCTTTTTAGTAATACCGATAGATGATGTAGATATCAGCACCACGGATATCTACCGTTGCTGTGAGGAAATACGAAATTATCTGGCGTTACCAAATGTAATTATTCTGATGGCAGCGGATCATACACAGCTGATGCATGTTATGTATCAGAGATACCTGCAGAATAATAAGGATTTACGCGAGTGTGAACCGGAAAATGCGAAGGAAGAATGCAGTAAACTTGCTTTTGGTTATTTGTTGAAGCTTCTGCCGGTGAATCATATTGTAGAGCTGCCGGAGCTGGACAAGATGGCAGAGGAGGACTGGATTTCATTATCGCTGGAGTATTATGTGAAGAGAGAGAATAAATTTTTTAATATTTTTGAGAGTACTTCCGATATGTACAGTGATATGCGTCAGCAGTTGGCCGGATTAATCTATAAGCGTACAGGTATTATCCTGAATGACGGAGAGGATAACGCCGTGGACTACATGCCGAAGAGTATGCGGGAACTGACGCAGCTGCTGAAAAAATTTACGAAGATTCCTGAGATCAAAGGAGAAGTACTGTACGGAACTGATTGGGAGCAGGCAGAAGCAGAGGCTACGAAATTAAAAGAAAATATTCGATCCTATAAGAGCTATTTCCTGGAAAGTTGGTGTATGAACAATATGCTACACGAGGAGTACACTAATTTTCTGAAGACAGTAGAAAAAATTGAGAAGCGTAAGAAGAGTGGAACTATTGGTTGGACATATAGAGAACTTCTGGAGTACTTATGCGGGGATAGGTCGGAAAAATTCCAAAAAACAATTGTTGCAGATGACGCATTCTGCATGTTTATAAGCATTTTCCTGAACGAATGGTTTGCAGAAGCATTGCATGACAGTATACAAAGAAAAAATAATAGCAGACAATATGAGAAAATTGCAGATTTCATGGGAATGAGTAGAAAAGCACCTGAGATACCACGGGCGGATGACAAGCCTGACAGATATGCAGTGTATGCATTTACGGTGTCTGAAAGTATCTTTTCAGCAGAGGATCTGCTTTCATGGCAAAAAAATAAGAATTCAGTACCGCTTCTCTTCTTTAAAACCGAGGATAAAAAGGTATATTTCGATGTCCTCAATCCATGGGACCAAATTATAAGAGAAGGTAGTGGCTATTATAGTTATTGGGCTGATGAAAAACCTAGCTCAAGGTTGACCAGAATACTAGATATAAGCAGGCAAAAAGAGTGGACTGCGATAGTTAATACTATGTCGAATGTTAATATCATTTTGCTGAGATGGAAGAAGTATTTGATGCCGGGATATGCTTCTCCGCAAAAAATGAATGGCATGTCCTGGATAGGCAAAATTATGGAAGAATATAGGAAAGGGGTAACACTGAAAGAAGAAATTCAGAGAAAAACTATTGCAGACGGGAAGGGATTTGCGGCATTCCTTTGGGAAAATAATTTAAGTATTAAGAGATGTGTCGAAAGGAATATGATGGAATTAAATGGACTGCAGACCCTCTTTATATGCAATGAATATAATCTGAATTCTTATTATAAAGCGTTCATGAAGAAGTACGCATGGCTTTTCAATGCTCAAAGCGACGAATGGTCGACGCAACAGATATTAAACACTTTAACGGGAGCTATTGAAAATAAGGTTAATTTACCGATAGATCCGGAAAGCTTATATAAAAATAGAGAAAATATCAGCGGAGAGATATGGAAGAAAAATAAGCAGCTTGCGAACATTCTCTACGCATCACAAATGGTAAGTGAAATCATGCAGTATGTCAGAAGGACATCTGATGACGAAGAATCCCATACGGTGGAAGAGATTGCGGAAAAAGTCAAGGAGATAAAGGATAAGTATAAAAAGTGGGACATGATAGTTTCCGGTAAAGAGGAAAACCAATCATCAGAAGCTCAGGACAATGCAAATCCATCTAAAGCATCCCGCAAGAAAAAGAAAGAGGATGCAGATACGGACACAGAATCTCAGTCAGAGTAAAGTGATGAGGTAATGGATTGAGGCATAGGAGAAGCACATGCATCAGGAGAGGGAAGATCTGGATATTATTTTCCGGAAGACAACTCCGGAGAGTGTATTGAGAGAACTGAAGGAACAGAAAAAAGGGAGTACTTATGATAACGGCAGGGTATTGTTTTACTCCAGGGAAGATTATCTTCGTATAGCGTATGGCGTCTGTCCGGAATACTCGGAAGACGAGCTGAAATACAGATATGATTCGCTTGCAGAGGAAAGCAGAGAAAAGGGATTCTTTTCTCTGCTCTATCTGTATGCAGGAAATGTTCTGGTAAAGCGGGATGGGAATATTGCTGTGAAACTGGAACAGGTGCTGAACTGGAATTCAATAACCAAAAGGCTGGGGCAGGATCTGTTTACAACAGCGTGGCTGGCGCATAGAGACGTTACTAACGATTATGGGGAAGAAAAACATCAGTTTGTATGGCCGGCAGTAATCATAACGGATGATGTCAGATTGAATAATATGCTCAGTAAGGGAACTGCAGAGAATCATTTTCACTTAAATGGTTCCACGCAATCTTTTGCTTTATCATGGGCGAGCCTGATGAATCATCCCGCACAGATTGAACCTTTGCTTGGCAAAGAGGAGCGTTTTCAGGTGAACAGGGATATGCATATCTCGCGAGGTATTGGCGATAACGTGATATCCTGGAAGGAACGTATTATGTATGCCGCCATGATCAGGGGACTATTATTTAGAAGAATGATGTCTGAGGCGGCACCTAGTTCTGACGAAGATCCGGAGATGGAATTTAAAAAGTTTTGCAAGTTCCCATTGATAAGACGGATGGAAACACTGGTGATGGCTTTAAGGCAATTGTATGGAGTTCGTTTTGAACAGCCAAACCATAAGGGGAAATGCCTGGATTATGTGATATCCCGGGGATTTTATAATGTACAGGATGAGGCGGACACCAGACTGTTGTCTGGTGAAAGAGCATTTTTGTATAATTGTTTTATCAGAATATATCAGGACAGGAATCCCAACTGTTTTTCTGTGTATGAGCAGAAGCTGTTTTATTTGTATCTGTTGATCAAACATCAATTTAGAAGTGAATTGATCCAGGTCAATCGTGGGGTTGGGTTTCACAACTTTTCAAAGTATCAGGAACGAAAGAATCTGTTATTTGAAAAGTATAATGAGTATAATGTGGAGGCACAGAGGTTGGCAGTAGTAGCTGCCCGGAAGGAAAACTACATTCAATCATTTGAAACAAGGATCAAGGTGCTTCCCTCCAAGAAAAAAATAAGAGGATATATAGCAGAACTGGATCGGCAGATAATTTTTTCCGATAAAAAAGGTTCTTCCGATAAAAAGGAAATCCCCGACAATTATTATGTTCTTCATTTTCCTAAGAAGGCATTCAACAGCCAGGAACTGGAAAAGGAAGGAAAACTAATCATTTATCCTCGAAATGATGTAAGTCGTACAAAAGCAGAACGTTGTGCACGTGGACTGAGAAAGTATATTATATGGGAACAGGGAAAAGGGCAGAGAGTATATGGCATTGATGCCTGCTCTAATGAAATAGGATGCCGTCCGGAGACATTCGCTACTGAATTTCGATACCTGCGTCATGTATCAGAGCTGAGGTATAAGATTCCATGGTATCGGACAACGGTAGAACATTATGAAGAATTAGGCCTTACATACCATGCCGGAGAAGATTTCCTGGATATTACGGATGGAATACGTGCAATAGATGAAGCAATAAATTTCCTGGAATTGCAGAAAAATGACAGACTGGGGCATGCAATCGCTTTGGGAATCTGTCCCGAAGATTATTATATGCAGAAACATATGAGTGTTTATCAGTCACAGCAGGACAGATTGGATGATCTTATATGGCTGCTATATCGATCTGTTGAATGGGGAATTACAATTTCCGCAGATCACAGAGAAGAAATGAAATGTGATGCCAGGGCATTGATCAGCGATATTTATGCTAACAGGCAGAATGAAATTAACAGTAATCTGCATGGTGATATTTTGGATGTTTATTATGCCAGCTGGCACTTGCGGGGCGACCATCCGAGACAATATGAAGGTGGTGCTTTCCGGGAAATTAAAAAATTACGCCAGGATCCATACGAAGAATTTATGACGCCCAAGGCCGGAAATGCACAACTTAGGAAGTTCAGAGAGGATAAGCTTACGGCATCATTATATTATTGGTATCATTATGATGTGGAAGTAAAAAAGAACGCTATAAAGCAGATTCATTTTACTGTTAAAAAGTGGTATGTGGATTTAGTAGGAGAAATGCAGAAAGCCTTAAGGAAGCAGATCGCGCAAAAAGGCATAGCAATTGAATGTAATCCGACATCTAATGTGCTGATAAGCAATTTTAAGTATTTTATGAAACATCCGGCGATGGTGTTTAATCATTATCATCTGGATGACAGACAGGATGAACCGAATCTGTGGATATCTATTAATACGGATGATATTGGCGTATTTGATACTTCATTGTCTTATGAATATGCGTTGCTTTTCCGGGCTATTACCATGCAGAGACATTCAGAAGACAACTGGAATGATGATGCTGTGTATGAATATCTGGATAGGCTTCGCCAAAATGGGCATGAGATGGCATTCCGGGATGCTACGGAAAATAATTAACCACGTTCGAACAGAACGTGGTTTTCTTTTGTCGAAATTCGGCGGAATAATGTGATACTTAGTGCAAATAACGAACTCCATAACTGTAATTATATATAGTATCATAATATCAGATAGAAATTTATACCCTAATGAAATCCACATCCGGAGGTAGAAAAATGAATCGAGATACTTTGAAGAGAGTATTTATTATTAGAAATAATATGGCGAATCGTGAAATTTATTCGAATGCAAGTGAAAGCTTTGAGGAAAAGGGAAAGGGAGAATATTATGTAAGAGGGAAGAATAAGGAATCCCTCAATAGGGTGGCAAAAAAAGGCGACAGAGGTCTTGTTCTTTTGCTTACCTACAATGCGGATGATCCGACGAAGATATTGGATATTTTTATTGGGGACGATGCAGAAATGATATCTGATGAGCGGATAGAATATAGCATGAAACGGCATTTGGAAGGAGATAATGATTTAAGAGCAATAGACAGTATTATAGATAAAATTGATCTGGATATTACTCATGATTTTGAGGAAAATACTTACGTGATGGTAAGTGACATGCAAAGTCTGTATGAGGAATTGAAGGATAGGATTAACTCTTTGGATGTGAAGATAGAAGCGGATGATACTGTAAGGAAGCCGGCAGGAGACTATTGCCTATGTGCACTGGCGCAGACGGATGCACAGGCAAGAAGAGCTTATAAGGAAGAGCCGGTAATGACCGGCAGAACTGAATTCCAACGAGACCGGGAGAGAATAGTGAATTCTACAGCGTTTCGACGAATGGTGGATAAGGCACAAATATTCAGCGCAGAGAAGGGAGATTATTTCAGAACCCGAATGACGCATACCCTGGAAGTGAATCAGATTGCTAAAGCAATTGCATATGCACTGCATTTGAATTTGGATCTTACGGAAGCAATCGCGTTAGGACATGACCTCGGACATACTCCTTTTGGACATCAGGGTGAGAGGACATTGAATGACATCCTGAGCGGCAAAATAGATGCCGGTATTGTAACAGATAAGAAAAAATTGGAGGAAGAAAGGTGCTACGGTGGATTCAAACACAATTATCAGAGTGCAAGAATACTTACACAGTTGGAAAATAAGTATGTTGATTTTGCAGGCTTGAACGTGAGCGCACAAGTAGTAGAGGGTGTGTTAAAACATACTAAATTGAAAAAGGACATTCGCATTGAAGATTTTGTCAGCCCGGAATATTTAGAGAAAATATATATAGATGAAAACGAAGAAAGGCAGCCGATTGCCAGCCTGGAGGGGCAGGTAGTGGCTATTGCTGATGAGATAGCACAGAGGGGACATGATGTAGATGATGCGCTTACTTCCGGAGTCATGACTGTGAGCGAATTCATGGATCGGCTGAAGATAGATAAATGTGATGAGCTGAGAGAACTGATTGAAAAAGAGATCGAGAAGACAGAGACTGCAAATCGTCTTCTTCCGAATAAGCAGGATATGCAGGTGGCGAGGATCGTACATCGGATTATCAGATATTTTATCAGTGATGTAATCAATAATTCAAAGGAAAAAATCGAAGGCAGCACCAAAACAAGTATTGATGATTTGAATAAGGAGACTTTCATTGATTTCTCGGAAAAAGGGAAAAAGGTCAATAAGTATATGGAGAAAATCGTGCAGAAGAAAGTAATCTGCAATTATGAAGTAGCCAGAGCTGATTATAATGCGGAAGTTGTGGTAAAGACATTGTTTCAGAAATATTATGAGAATCCACGATTGCTTCATACCGGTACCCTGCAGAAAATATTCCATGATACGTTAATGCACAAAAATACGGCTGTATCTAACAGTGCTGTCTGCTTAAATGATTGTAGTGTAAGTCTCGCCAATGCTGAAATTGAGGAGATGGCACTGAAACCGTTAGAACTACCAAATGATACAGAAGTGCAGAAGACAATACGGCTGGAAAAGAGAAAGATACTTATTAGAAATATCGTGGATTTTATAGCCGGAATGACAGACGGATATGCGCTGCAGGAATACGAGAAGATAAAATAAGTGTTACTTGATGGATAATAAGGAGTTATC
>ERZ1026776.300-NODE-300-length-36174-cov-7.851242_pt1 | contig 36174 bp, 33 predicted proteins | sample MGYA00380125_ERZ1026776 | MGnify/ENA primary metagenome ERZ1026776 (study PRJEB33269, sample SAMEA4719761) | human gut metagenome | biome: human-associated habitat; feature: organic feature; material: feces | place: Cameroon | collected 2013-10 ...
GACAATGATTCTGATAAAGATTATCATATTTAAGTACTTTGAGATTAGTTATCAATGTATTTTGAAATCATGTATCATTATCATTGGAGGTATTGGCTATGACATTGAAAGATGGCAAGACCGGTATGACGCTCCGCGTAGACAGCATTGGAGAATCCGGCCTCAAGGAAAGACTGATGACAATGGGTATGCTGCCAGGCACCAAAATTAAGGTGCTGCGTTCTGCGCCCCTGGGAGACCCTATTGCAATTGGCCTGCGTTCCTACAATTTGGCTATTCGCCGTAAGGATGCAGAGCAGATTCAGGTAACAGCAATCTAATTGGGAAGGAGATTTTAGCAAATGAGTGGAAGTTTGTCCGTAGCCCTTACTGGTAATCCCAATACTGGTAAGTCTACTATTTTTAATGAGCTGACTGGTGCCCGTCAGAAGATTGGTAACTGGCCTGGCGTAACTGTTGATAAAAAGGTAGGTTATGTTCGTCATAATGACAAGGATATTATGATTGTGGACCTGCCAGGTACATATAGTGTTAATGCCCGTTCCCCAGAGGAGAGAATCGTTATTGATTATCTCATGGAGAACCACACTGACTTGGTTGTAGATGTAGTTGATTCCTCCAACATTGAGAGAAATCTCTTCCTGACCTTGCAGCTGCTGGAAAAGGGTATTCCCCTGATTATTGACCTGAACATGCAGGATGAAGCCAAGAAGCGGGGCATTAAGATTGATGTTAAGAAGCTGGAAAATTTTCTAGGCTATCCTGTACTTTTGACTGTGGCTAGAGATGGCAGCAGCCTGAAGAATATGCTGAATGTCTTCACCTCTATTTCCATGGATGGTTATGGCCCTAGTGAAAAGCTGCAGGCCCATATTGCCAAGGTCAAGGAGATTGAGTCCACTGTTACCGATGAAAAAGCTCGTCAGGAGCAGTTGATTGAGCTGCGTTATGGTTTTATTGATGAGATTATTAGAGAGTCTGTAACCTTCTCCCATGTAGGTGCTACCACCTCTGAGAAGATTGACCATGTACTGGCTAACGGTATTCTGGCTATTCCAGCTTTCCTGCTGATTATGTATGCTGTTTTCCAGATTACCTTTGAATGGATTGGTCAGCCTATTGCAGATTTCGTAGATGAGCTGGTAAATGACCAGTTCCTAGGCTGGGCTTCTGAGACTTTGGCAGATGCCGGTGTGGCTGATTGGATGCAGTCTTTGGTCTGTGATGGTATTATCGGCGGTGTTGGCTCCGTTATTACCTTTGTACCTTTGATTTTCATTCTGTTCTTCTGCTTGAGCTTCTTGGATGGCACTGGCTATATGGCTCGTGTAGCCTTCATTATGGATCCTATTATGCGTCGCTGTGGTTTGACTGGTAAGGGTGTTATGCCTTTGATGATGGGCTTTGGCTGTGGCGTTCCTTCCATTATGGGTGCTCGTGCCTTGGATACTGAAAAGGACCGTATGCTGTCCATTATGGCTGCACCTTTCCTGACCTGCGGTGCCAAGCTGCCAATTATGGCTCTCTTTGCTGCTATGTTCTTCCCTGATGATGCTGCTAATGTGGTATTTGCCATGTATGTAGTAGGTGTGGTTATGGCCATTGTTTCCACCAAGCTTTTGTCTCATACCACCTTTAAGGATGATAATTCCACTTTCCTGCTGGAACTTCCTCCATATCGTATGCCAGATATGAAAACCGTTTTGCTGGAAACCTGGGATAAGGGTAAGGGCTATCTGGTTAAGGCCGGTACTATTATCTTCCTGGGCTGTGTAATTCTTTGGTTCCTGTCTGCCTTTAACAGTGAGGGTATGGTTGAGGATCTGAATGACAGCTTCCTGGCTGCCATTGGTTCTGTGATTGGTTCTCTCTTTGTTTTCCAGGGCTTCGGCAACTGGGAAGCTGGTGCTGCAGTTCTTTCCGGTATTCTGGCTAAGGAATCTGTAGTATCTACTATCGGTATTCTCTATGGTATGCCTGATATTTCTGCTGAGGCAGAAGATGCAGTGGAGACTGCTGAGGCTATGCTGGGTACTGGTATGGGCAGCGCCTTTACTCCATTGTCCGCCATTGCCTTTATGGTATTCTCCCAGCTGTACACTCCATGTGTAACTGCCTTGGGTACTATCAAGAAAGAGGCTGGCGGCTTCAAGTGGATGGTATTTGCTGCGGTTTATATGTTTGTACTGGCTTGGGTTGTTTCCCTGCTGGTATATCAGATTGGCAGCCTGTTAGGCTTCTAAAATAATGAAGTTAGTATCTTAACAAGTGGTGCTTAGCTAAGTTATCTGATACAATAATAAGGATAGGAGGTCTATATAATGAATGCTCAGACTTTGGTTTTGTTAGTGATTATAGCTGCTTTGCTGGCTTTTGCTCTCCGTCATGTATATCACAATTTCGTAGAGGGCAAGCATGATTGCTGTGGCTGTGATGCCTGCAGTGGACATCATGACACGGAAAAAAATACTGGGGCGGAAGAAGGCTCCTGTCCGTATTGCAGTGGTCACAAGTAATTTAATCTACTAAATAGGGACTGTTTCCCTGGTGATTTCCTAATGCTAATATTCGAATCGGATTTGCATTAGGAAAAGCTAGAGAGACAGTCCTTTTCTATTGTTCGGAAATAGGCAAATTACCCTTGAAAATAGCATGGTTTTAGGCTATTATAGGTAATAGGAATAGCTGAAGGGTTATTGATACATATCAGCAATAAATGTATAGTATGGTGACGGTAATGAGTGAAAGAAAGGCGTTAAAAAGTCTGGATAAATTAGTATCCAGCATGGAGTTTTTGAATTTTGAGCAAGGTAAAAAACGCTGTATGAATGACGAGGAATTTTATCTGGAGCTTGTGAAAGAGTTTGCAGAGGAAAGCAAGCTGAAAACCTTGCAGGATAACTATCAACGGCAGGACTGGCCTCAATATAGGATGAATGTGCATACAATTAAGAGTTCGGCGGCCTATATAGGGGCAGAGGAGCTTTCCCAGCAGGCTAGGCTTTTGGAAAATGCTGCCAAGGAGGGCAATCAGGCATATCTTGTGGCTAAACATATGGAATTTACTCAATATTACCAAAAGGTATTGCAAGGAATTAAGGACTTTCTTGCTGAAATAGAGTCGGCAGGAGCGTAAATTTAAAGTAGGGTTGGCGATATACATGGAAGAAAAGAAAATTTTGGTCGTGGATGATAGTGCCGTAAATCTCAAACTGGCAGGGAAAATCATTAAATCTCAGGAGGGATGGAAACCCATATTGGTACCATCTGGCCAGCGAGCTTTGAAGTATTTGGAGGAAAATCAGGCAAATTTGATTCTTTTGGATGTGATGATGCCAGAGATGGATGGCTTCCAGCTGTTGCAAATATTGCAGGGAGATGAAAGGCTGGCCAAGATTCCTGTGGTAATGCTGACAGGAGATGAGGATGCAGAAACCAAGGAGCAAGGCCGACAGGCAGGCATAAAAGCCATGTTGCACAAGCCTTTTGATATATCCCATCTGTTGGATACCATAACGAAATATATGGACTGAGGAAAAGGTCATGGATGATAATATACGGGAAGAAATTCGCCAGCTAAAACTGGAATTAAAAAAGGCTCATCGGGAGGTAAAGCGTCTCCATCGTGAGAACAATATCCTTTCTACCATGAACGAGCAGGCCAATAGATTCCGGGAGTTTAGTGAGGCCAAAAAAGGACGACAGGAATACTATACACGGATGTTTGTGGAGAATTCTCCCAATATTTCCATTATGCTGGATAATCAGCTTAAGACACTTCTGGCTACAGAGAGATATTATCAGGTAGGTCAGTACACCACAGAAGAAATTAATGACGGATTGCCGATTGCTACAGTCTTTCATGGTGTTATGGAATATTCTGAGTGCAAGCATTTGGAATCTGTGTGTCAGACAGCTTTGACAGAACAGCGGGAGATTCACTGCATTGAGAAATTGCATGTGGGCAGGCAGGAATTTGTCTATGATGTCTATATTCATCCGGTAAAAGGCATGGCGGAAGGGGAAAACTGCCTCATGCTGATTATGGTGAACATTACAGATATCATTTCTGCCAAGGAAAAAGCAGAAACTGCCGATAAAGCCAAAAGCAGTTTTTTGGCCAATATGTCCCATGAGATAAGAACCCCTATGAATGCTATTCATGGCATGGCGGAGTTCATTATTCGGGATACCACAGATATATTTGCCAGGGAAAATGCCATTCTCATTAAGAATGCTTCTACCTCGCTTTTGACTATTATTAATGATATTTTGGATTTTTCCAAGATAGAAGCAGGCAAAATGGAATTGATAAATTCATCCTTCCAATTGGCTTCTCTTTTGGTGGATGTAGTTGCTATTATTCGCATTAAGCTGAAGGATAGCAAGGTTTCTTTTGTGTTGCAGATTGATCCCGAAATGCCTCGTGGGCTGATTGGGGATGAAATCCGCATCAAACAGATAATGGTAAACCTTTTGAACAATGCAGTAAAATTTACCCAGGAGGGTACTATTACTCTTCGCATGGGCTGTAGAAGGCTGGGCAATGACAATACGGTAAAGATATATGGCAGTGTAGAAGATACTGGCATTGGCATAAAGCCTCAGGATATGGACAAGCTGTTTTCCAGCTTTGAGCAGGTAGATACCCGAAGAAACAGGTCTATTGAGGGTACTGGCTTAGGCCTGGCTATTAGCCGTCGTTTATGTGAGTCTATGGGTGGTACCTTGGGGGTAAAAAGCACTTATGGCCAGGGCAGCGTATTTAGCTGGAATATGGTAAATCAAGTAGATGATTGGACTCCTATTGGCACCATAGGCAAGGGGGATATCCAAAATCAGGAAAAGCTTTTCCAATATACCTTTATTGCGGAAAAGGCCAAGGTGTTGGTGGTTGATGATAACAAGGTAAATCTCAAGGTGGCTGAGGGGATGCTGTCTCCTTATAGAATCCAGGTAGTAACTGCAGAAAGTGGTTATGAGGCTTTGGAACTGTTAAAACAGCAGCATTTTGACATTGTCTTTATGGACCATATGATGCCTATTATGGACGGGGTGGAAACCCTGCAAAAGCTTAGATTACTGCCTAGCCATGAAAATGATGTGGTGGTGGCTCTTACCGCCAATGCAGTGGCTGGTGTGCAGGATGAGTATCTCCAGCTAGGCTTTCAGGGATATTTATCCAAGCCTCTAGGGGATAAGGAATTGGATGAATGTCTGCGCAAATTCCTGCCTTCAAATACCATTTATAAGCTGGATAAACCTTTTACCAGTAGAATGGATGAGGTGGATCGAGATATTCTTATGCAGGTTTATACTGAGGGACACAAAAAGATTAAGCTATTTATAGATCTGCTGGCGGCAGAGGATTGGCCAAGATATATAATTGAGGTACATGCGCTCAAATCTGTAGCAGCTCATATTGGGCAAAAGAAGTTGGCTGAAATGGCCAAGGCTCATGAAAAAGCAGGGAAGTCTGGTGATTATCAGTATATTTATCGAAATTTCGATATACTTTTAGCTCAGTATGGTGCTCTGCTGACCTACATTAGTGAAAAATTTGCTGAGGAAATCTTTAGGCCAAAACAGAAACAGAATCTATTGACTATATCCCAGGAAATGTTGTTCGAAAAAACTACTCAATTACAGGAAGCCTTGGGGGATTATGATCTTGATAGATTGGAAGAATTGCTGCAGGAACTGCAAGGCTGCCAGCTTGACAGTGCTAGACAGAAGCTATTGTCTCAAATGAAAGCTGCCTGTGGGGAATTTGATTATGATACTCTGGAGAAACTTATGACAGAATGGCAAAATGCCAATAAATCATAATATTAGAGGTGAGAATTTTGAAATCAGTAGCATTATTTACTGAAGAAATAGATGATCTGGAAAGGGCTGTGGCAGAGCTGCAAAAGCAATGCCAGGGATTTGATTTTCAGCAGCATAGTGCAGGACTGCTTTTTGCCCATCCAGATACTGATTTGGAAGAATTAGCGTCTTTGCTGACGGAGGCATTTGCCATACCTATTATAGGAGTTACTGCCTCCTTTATATTTACCATGAAGGGTGTTAAAAGAGAGGGTATTTCTCTGCATTTTTTCACAGCTGATGATTGCCGCTTTGCTGTGGATAGTACAGGAGAACTGGAGCCTGAGCATGTAAAGGAGGCTATGGGTCAGGTTTATCATAACTTGGTTAATCAGCTAGGTGAAAAGCCAAAGCTTTTTTTGACTTATGGCAATCCAAGCTTAGACATGGCGGGAGACGATTTTGTAGATACTCTGGATACCTTGTCTGAGGGGGTACCAGTATATGGCGCCATGGCATCAGATGATTTTGCTGTGGAGGACTGTCGTTTTGTGTGCAATGGTCATGTATTTCAATATGGTGCGGCAGTTATAGCTATCAGCGGTAACATCCAACCAGTTATGTCCAGTGGTTTTCATGTGGATACGGCTATTGATTACGAAGGCATTGTCACCCGTGCTGAAGGCAATCAGGTGTTAGAGCTGGATGGTGTGCCTTTTGTGGAGGCTTTGACCAGAGCTGGCATGGTTTTTAATTTTGATAATGCTCAGGATTACCTCAATACTCCTTTCAAGATATCCTTTGAAATTGAAGCCGGAGAGGAAATACAATGCCTGCGGCACCTTTTTCATGTGGATAAGAAAAAAGGAACAGCCAAATTTTTTGGCAAAATACCTGTAGGAGCCAAGCTGCAGGTAGGGATTCTGGATGTAGAGGGGATTCATGACTCGGTGGCAAAGGTAGTCCATGATTGCCTGGAAGCCGTTGCAAAAAACAATCCCCAAAGCTATCATACCCTTATGGTTACTTCCTGTGCCTCCAGACTTATGAGCTATACCAATGCTATACATGATGAAAGCCTTGCCTATGTGGATATGATACCAGATGGAATGGAGATGTCAGGCTTATATGCTTATGGCGAGGCCTGTCCTATAAAAACTAAAAATAGCAGCAAGGGAAGAAATGCTTTTCACAATACCACGTTTTCCTTGCTGGTAATGTAGCAATAGGGAGTGTTTGCAATATGGATTTTAGACAATTGGAGTATTTTTGTACTCTGAGCCGCCTGAAAAATTTTACCCGCACGGCGGAAGAACTGCATGTTTCCCAGCCTTCCGTTACCAAGGCTATCAAGTCCTTGGAAATGGAGCTGAAGCTGACCTTGATAGATAGGCGGCAAAAGCATGTTACCCTTACCAATGAGGGCAAGGCATTTCTGCTTCATGCGGAACAGATCATGAAATCAGTAGAGGATACCTACAGGGATATGGAACGCTTTCAACTGGAAAAGCAGGGGACAGTGCATTTTGGTATTCCTCCTATGGTAGAGGCCTATCTATTCCCAGATCTTTTCACCAGCTTCAAGGCTATGTACCCTGATATGAATCTGGATGTGCGGGAATATGGAGATTCTACAGAGGTAATGGAAAAGGCTGATTCCGGTGAGCTGGACTTCGGTATTATCTTTTCCAGCCGAGGTGATACTAAGGATAATCAGATGCTGATAATGGCAGACAATATGAGTCTTTGTGTCAGCCCTGAGCTGCCCTTGGCCCGCAAGGAAAATATCAGCTTTGATGATTTGAAGAATGAACATTTTATCATGCAGCAATCTAATACCTATCAGTATCAGCATGTATATGAGCGGTGTGTGGAAAGGGGTTATATACCGGATATTCTTCTGTGTACCACTCAGCTTAAAACCATTAAACAGCTGGTGGGCAATAGACTGGGTATCTCCGTGCTGCCAGATTTTGTTACCAATGAGGAAACCATCTTTGTGCGTCGACAGCTGACACCACCTCTCAAGGTTAATATCTGCCTTTACTGGGGACGCAATAAACAGCTCAGCGATATGGATAAAAGATTTTTGGATTTCATCAAGCACTATGTAGCTACTGAGGAATTTAAGAGCCATTTTACAAAAAATATAGAAAAATAAAGAATGAAATGTATGACGTCGGAGCTCCGGCGTCATTTTATTGTGCCAAAATCCCCAGTCCATGAAAAGACTCATAAACTGGGGATGACATAGTTTAGTAATTATACTGTTTTTGCTTGGCTATAATAAAGCCAGCTGTAACAATCGTGGCCAGTATTTCAGCTACAAAGATGGAACTCCAGATGCCGGTTAAGCCAAAATAAATTGGTAATACCATGAGACATATTAGCTCAAAGCCAAAAATGCGGATTAAAGAAACAGCGGCGGAAATAGGTCCGTTGTTAAGGGCTGTGAAAAGGCCAGAGCCAAAGATATTGAAGCCCATCAGCAAGAAAGCCAGAGCAAAGAGACGGAAACCTTCTACAGTCATTTGGAATAAATCCTCATCATAGCCTACGAATAGCCATAGCATAGGGGCAGCAGCCAACTGGGAAAGGATGGTAATCAAAAAGCCAGAGCCAAACATAAGAATAATGCTTTTTTTTACCAGATTCCGTAATTCTTTGTGATTTTTGGCCCCATATTGGAAGCTGATAAGAGGAGCGCTGGCCGAAGCATATCCTAGGAAAATAGAGGTAAAAACAAAGTTTACATACATAATCGCACCATAGGCAGCCAAACCATCCTCACCAGCAATGGAAATCAGCTGTAAATTGTAAATAGCATTAATCATGGCTCCCGACATAACAGAGGCCATTTCAGAGCAACCATTGGTAAAGGTATGCCATACCGCCCAGCCATACCAAACCGGCCGAACGAGCCTTAGCATACTGCTATTTTTGCGGATAAAGTAAATGATGGGCACCATAGTACCTACAATCTGGCCGAGGGCAGTAGCCAAGGCGGCTCCTTCCAGTCCCCATTGGAATACCACAATAAAGAGGTAATCCAAAAGAGCATTGGTAATACCAGCTAAAATAGAAACCTTGAGACTCATTACAGGCTTGCCCGCAGCAATAAAAAAACTTTGGAACACATTTTGCAGTACGTAGAAAATCTGGGCAGCAAAGAGAATGTGCCCATAGGCAACACAGAGAGGCAGCAGTTCTGAGGTAGCTCCCAAGGCTGCGGCAATCCGCGGTATTAAGGATACTCCCAGCAGGGAAAGTATAGCTCCCATAATAGCAGAAACAAGTACAAGCAGGGAGAAATATTCATTGGCCAGCTTGGTATTGCCCTCACCTAAGGTTTTAGAAATCAATGCATTGCCGCCTTCGCCAATCATATAGCCAATGGCCACAGCCAGCAGGTTTACCGGCATTACCAGATTGACAGCGGCAAAGGGAAGCTTGCCAATGTAATTAGATACAAAGAATCCATCTACCACACCATAGATGGACGTACAAATCATCATAAGAATAGGGGGTAGTACGAATCTGATTAGTCGTGTGTAAGAAAAATGCCCGGCTAATGAAATACGCATGATAAAACTCCTTTTTCAAAAAACTACTAAAAAAGGGAGGCCTTCGTGCTGTTTGCTTTGGAGCAAATGCACAAAAACTCCCTGTATGTTTCATTATACCACATGTTTAAATAAGAAGCAAAAGAGTGTGTGAACCAGGAAGAAAAATGCCCCTTGACAAGGTAGTTCTTTTTTGGTATTATTTCTTAGGTTATATAAGCTCTTGATAAGGAAGGGCGTATCTACCAACTGCCGAGAACAGTTGTCTATGACCCGCTGGGTTGTAGTACACTTTTTAGGCGGTTTTTTTGTGTGTAAATTTAAATTACCCCTTTGCCACAAGTTTTGTAGTGTACATTTTAGTTGTCGGATAAGGAGTGTTGACATGAAATACGATGTTATTATTATTGGTGCAGGCCCTGGTGGTATTTTTTCTGCCTATGAGCTGATTAAGGGAAATAAGGATATTAAGGTAGCTGTATTTGAGGCTGGTCGCCCCTTGGAGCAAAGAAAATGTCCTATTGACGGCAAAAAAATCAAAAGCTGTATCAATTGTCCATCCTGCGCTATTATGAATGGCTTCGGGGGCGCAGGTGCTTTCTCTGATGGCAAATACAATATTACCAATGATTTTGGCGGTACTCTTTATGAGCATATTGGCAAGGAGGCTGCTCTGGAGCTGATGTATTATGTGGATGAAATCAATGTCAGCCACGGTGGCCAGGGAACTAAAATGTATTCTACTACAGGTACCAGCCTGAAAAAGACCTGTATGCAGAACAAGCTGAAGCTGCTGGATGCTTCTGTACGCCATCTGGGTACAGATAAAAACTATATTGTCTTGGAAAATATCTACAATGAACTGCGGGAGAGAGTGGATTTCTTCTTTATGACTCCTGTGGAAAAGCTGGAGACTTTGGCTAATGGTTATCGGGTAATTACTGCCAAGGACAGCTATGAATGTGATAAATGTATTGTTTCTGTAGGCCGCAGCGGCAGTAAGTGGATGGAAAAAATCTGTCAGGAACTGGAAATTCCTACCATGTCCAACCGAGTGGATTTAGGGGTAAGAGTGGAGCTGCCGGCAGAGGTATTTTCCCATCTTACCGATGAACTGTATGAAAGCAAGATTGTTTACAGAACGGAAAAATTTGAGGATAAGGTGCGTACCTTCTGCATGAATCCTTATGGCAGCGTGGTAAGCGAGAATACCAACGGCATTATTACCGTAAATGGCCATAGCTATGAGGATAAGGCTCTCCAGACAGGCAATACTAATTTTGCCCTGCTGGTATCCAAGCATTTCTCTGAGCCTTTCAAGGATAGTAACGGCTACGGTGAAAGCATTGCCCGCCTTTCCAATATGCTGGGCGGTGGTGTGCTGGTACAACGCTTTGGGGATTTGGTGCGTGGTCGCCGCAGTACCCAGAAGCGCATGGATGAAGGCTTTGTTACTCCAACTCTGGCAGCAGCACCTGGTGATTTGAGCTTGGTATTGCCGAAGCGTATTCTGGATGGTATTATTGAGATGATCTATGCTCTGGATAAGATTGCTCCAGGCACAGCCAATGATGATACTTTGCTTTATGGTGTAGAAGTAAAATTCTACAATATGGAAGTAGAGTTGGATGATAATCTTGAATGTCGTTATAAGGGACTGTACATTATTGGTGATGGCAGTGGTGTAACCCATTCTCTCTCTCATGCTTCTGCCAGTGGTGTCTTTGTGGCCAGAAAGATTCTTGCGGATATGTAAATAAAATAGCCCTTTCTGACTTTTCCTGAATTATGTAGGGAGGAAAGCCGGAGAGGGCTATTTCTATCTAAGCCAGGCTGCTAAAAAGAACATCTACAATTTGATGAATATCAGTGGAGGCAATGGAGGAATAATTTACCACAAAAGTATGCTCCGGAGCGGCCTGACGGTTTTGATAATAATGCTGTAACGGCTGCAGCATTAATCCCTTTTGCCGCAGTCTAGCCTGCAAATCCCTATCTGATAGACTAGTATCGATTTGCAAGAGAAAATACAAGCCAGAGGATTGCTGGAGAATTTTAATCCGCTCATGGTCAGGGTGGCTGGTTAAAGCTTTTAGGAGCTGTTGACGAAGTTTTTTATAATTGTTCCGCATGCGGTTAATATGCCGCTCGAAATACCCCTGATTAATAAACTCTGCCAGAGTATATTGCTCAAAGGTGGATACAGTACAGCTAAGATAGTTTAATTTGCTGTTAAATTCCTCCATTAAGGGCTTGGGCAGTACCATATAGCTGATACGAATGGTAGAGGCCAGACTCTTAGAGAAAGTATTCATATAAATAACCTTGTTGCTCATATCTATGCTGAATAGGGATGGGATAGGCCGACCTACCAAACGGAACTCTGTATCATAATCATCCTCAATAATATATCTAGGGCCAGCTGCCGCCCAGCCCAGTAGCTCATAGCGACGGCTAATGGGGGTAATAATACCTGTAGGAAAATGATGGGAAGGGCTGATATGAATAACATCACAGCTTACAGTGTTCAAGGCTGTTACAGACATACCCTGCTGGTCAATAGGCAGGGCAATACAGCAAGCACCATTATCCCGATAAATGCGTCGCAGCTTTTGATACCCCGGATCCTCCACGCAATAAATCTTGTCCCGGCCAATAAGCTTAATCAACAGCTCATAAAGATATTCTGTACCGGCACCAATAACAATCTGCTCTGGAGAAATATCCATACCTCGGAAATGGCGCAGATGATTGGCTATGGCTTGTCGTAAAGGGGCTACACCTGCCGTAGGAGATTGAGTGAGAAGAAGCTGCTGTTTTTCGCTGATGGTATGGCGGAGCAAACGACTCCAGGTGCTAAAGGGAAAATTTTCCGCCAGCAGGCTGTTAGAGGACAAATCCACTCTATGAGGGGCAGGGACTGTGGGTGAGTCATTCATCTCAGATTTTTTGGGGGAATCCTGTGGGGGAATGCTCCCTTCCCAGTCAGAAGAAGTATTCTTCTTTTGGGGATTGTTATTGTTTATTTGCCGTTGGTCACGGAAATTCATGGATTGACGATAGTTTTCCACTGGGGAAATAAAATATCCTGATTTTAGGCGGGCATAGATATAACCCTCAGAAACCAGCTGCCCATAGGCACCCTCTACAGTTATGGTGCTGATGCCTAGCTGGGTGGCCAGGGAACGCTTGGAGGGCAGCTTGGTGCCTGGTGTTAGATGATGCAGAAGAATTTCGTTTTTGATGTATTGGTAAATCTGCATATAAATAGGCTGAGGCTTATTGGGTTCCAGATTCAAAGTCAGCATGTGGCGCCGCCTTTCTGTTATAGATTGAAATAAGCTAAAATTGTGGTAAAATAAAAGCGGCAGAAAATGCCGCTTTAGTTTACAGAGAAATTTTCTGCAATGGCTTTACCAATATCAGGAAGATTATGGCATTGAGAAGTGCCTTTAAAGCCAGTCCCGGTGTGGAGCTAAGTCCAGCCTCAATACTGTCATAAAGCACAGCGCCAAAAATAGTATAAGCAGCCACCATCCAGACAAGGCCTAAGAAAATAGCTGTAAGATTGCCACCATTAATCACAAAGCTGTTGTGATTGCTCTTGTAAAGTATGCCAAAAATCCAAGCCATAATATATTTGATAAGCAGTGTAGGCACAATCCAAAGGGCAAAGCCTCCAATCAAATCTGCCAGAGCAGAGCCAACTGCACCGGCAATAGCTCCCTGTTTACGGCCTAACAGTACCACCGCCAGCAAAACAGCTGCATCTCCCAAATGGGCATAGCCCAAGGGAATAGGAATCTTTGGCACAAAGGTCATAACAAAAACAATAGCGGTAAATAAAGCAGTAAGACACAAATCCTTAGTTGTTAATTTCATAATTGTCACTCCTGACTGTATTTTTGTTCAATATATTGAATATGGTACCTAGTATAATGCCACATTGGCTATATTGAAATAGTCAGAATAAGATAAAAATATAATATCAGATTTATAGTCAGATGGAAAGATATTTTTGTAAAGGATGAGGAAATGGATCAGGAAAAAATATATGCCAAGCAAGCAGGATATAAGCATTTGAAGGCTTTGGGACAGTTTTTTACCCCCAAGGCTGTGGCAGAATTTATGTGTAACTGGGCTGGCAAAAATGCCAAAAATATGTTGGACCCTGCAGTTGGTAACAGTGTGTTTCTGTGCCAGATGCATAGGCTTTATCCTCAATGTCAGCTAAAGGGCTATGAAATTGACCTCGGGATTCTGGATTTTTTTGGCAATCCCTCTGGCGCAGAAATGATTTTGGGAGATTATCTGACTCTGGATTGGCAGGAAAAATACCAGGCCATTGTGGGGAACCCTCCCTATAATAAATTCCAGGCTGTAGACAATCGTTTGGATATATTTAACAAAATTTATGCCGAAACCGGTATTCATTACAGTGGCAATAGCAATCTTTATGCCCTTTTTTTAATAAAAAGCATCTATCAGCTGGCACCACAAGGGAGGCTGGCCTATATTATTCCCAGTGAATTTCTCAATTCCGCCTACGGCACTCAGCTAAAGAAATTGCTGTTAAGGCAGGGATTATTGCGGTGTATTATTAATTTCCGTTACAATGAGGAAGTATTTCCTGGAGCTAATACTACCTGTTGTATTATTTTGCTGCAGCAGATGAACAAAAAATATGTGGATTTTTATAATCTATCCTCCATAGAGGAGCTGGCTCAATTAGATGTGGATAAAGGCTTAGGACCACATGGTATTAGGGTGGCCTATAACAATCTAAAGCCAGAGGAAAAATGGCGTCCTTATCTTCATCAGGAAAGCCAGCGTCAGCTGGCTCATCTAGTGCCTATAGGAAAGTATTGCCGGGTTGGCAGGGGGATTGCCACAGGAGCCAATGATTTCTTTTGCCTCAGCCGACAGCAGGCAGAGAAGCTAAAAATAGATGAAAAGTATCTTCAGCCCTGTCTTTGTCGCAGTAGGGATGTAAAAGGTAATATTTGGCAGCTAAGGGATTGGCAGACTCTGGCAGATAAGCAGGGTAAGGCTTATCTACTGAATATACAGGGTGAGCCAGATGACAGGGTACTGAAATACCTTCGACAGGGACAGGCTCAGGGACTGGATAAGCGGTATCTTCTGTCCAAAAGACAGCCCTGGTACAGTATGGAGCAAAAAACTGCGGCACCTATTTTGATTTCTTCTGCCTATCGCAAAGAATATAAGCTTTTGCGAAACTTGGCTAGAACAGCTAATCTAACAGCCTTTCATGGTATTTTTATCCGCAAGGACTATGAGGAATTAACGGATATTATCTTTTGTTATTTTCTAACAGCCACTGCCAGAGAGCTTGTTAATCGCAATCGGAAGGAGCTGGGACGAGGACTGGAGAAACTGCAACCGGGGGACTTACAGCAGGCAGAAATGCTGGATATAGAAATCCTTGGTAAGCAGGCCAGGTCAAAAATATTGACTATTTATGACCAAATTATAAAGCAGGAAGCTTCTCAGGTAAATCTGGTTAATGAACTGGAGGAAATTTTTTCTCCCTATTATTGTACAAATTTAGAAAAAGATGTTACAATAAACAAAGACGAATAAATTAGACAAAACGGGAGCTTGCAGAGTCAGGCTGAGAGTAGGCGTAGGCCTTGACCGTACCTGATGTGGATAATGCCACCGTAGGAAACCATATTGTGTAGATATAATGGTATACCAATGGCTGTGGCTAGGTATACCATTTTTGTGTATTAGGAAAGGATGTTATGTATGGCGAGAGAATATAAGACTCAGATGGAAGCAGCCCGCAAAGGGATTGTTACTCCGGAAATTAAAAAGGTTGCTGCTAAGGAGCATATGTCTGTAGAGGAGCTGCTGCCGCTGGTAGCTTGTGGCAAGGTGGCTATTCCTGCCAATGTTAACCACAAATGTCTGGAGCCAGAGGGTATTGGCTCCATGCTGCGCACTAAGATTAATGTAAACCTTGGTGTGTCCAGAGATTGCAAGGACTATGATGTGGAAATGGAAAAGGTTATGTCTGCTGTAAATATGGGCGCAGAGGCTATTATGGACTTGTCCAGTCACGGCAATACTCAGCCTTTCCGTCGCAAGCTTACCAGTGAATGTCCTGTAATGATTGGTACTGTACCGGTTTATGACAGTGTTATTCACTATCAGAGAGATTTGGATACCCTGACTGCCAAGGATTTTATTGATGTTATCCGCCTTCATGCTGAGGATGGTGTGGATTTTGTTACCCTCCATTGTGGTATTACCCGCAAGACCATTGACCAGATTAAAAAGCACAAGAGAAAGATGAATATTGTTTCTCGGGGTGGTTCCTTGGTTTTTGCCTGGATGTCTATGACTGGCAATGAGAATCCTTTCTATGAATATTATGATGAGATTCTGGACATTTGCCGAGAATATGATGTTACCATTTCTCTTGGTGATGCCTGCCGTCCTGGCTGTCTGGCTGATGCTACTGATGTATGCCAGATTGAGGAGCTGGTACGCCTTGGTGAGCTGACTAAGAGAGCTTGGGCTAAGGATGTGCAGGTTATGGTTGAGGGACCTGGTCATGTGCCTATGGATCAGATTGCGGCTAATATGAAGGTACAGGAGACTATTTGTCAAGGAGCGCCTTTCTATGTGTTAGGCCCATTGGTAACAGATATTGCGCCTGGCTATGACCATATTACAGCAGCCATTGGTGGCGCTATAGCTGCTATGAATGGTGCAGCCTTCCTGTGCTATGTAACCCCTGCTGAGCATCTGGCTCTGCCAAATGTAGACGATGTAAAGCAGGGCATTATTGCCAGCAAGATTGCGGCTCACGCAGCGGATATTGCTAAGGGTGTTCGTGGTGCTAGGGATATAGACGATAAAATGGGTGATGCCCGCCGGGTATTGGATTGGGAGGCTCAGTGGGAGTGCGCTCTGGACCCTGAAACTGCCAAGGCTATCCGGGCGGATCGTTCTCCAGAGCATGAGGATACCTGCTCCATGTGTGGCAAGTTCTGTGCTGTTCGCAGTATGAACAAGGCTTTGGCGGGAGAGCATATTGATATTCTCTAATAGGTATTAGTTCTGTAAGCCCTGCCGATAAATAAACTGCTGTCTTTCTTGAAATAAGAAATTGTTGCTGGCTGTTATTTATTGGCAGGGTTTTGTCATGGCAAAAATTTTGTATTTGTGATATGATAGGCAGGAACTAAAAATGTGGAGGTGCTAATATTTGAAGGCTTTAAGAAATTTTGCTTCCTCAAGAAGGTGCAAGGATTTGATTGTCATTGCTGTAGTGTTGGAGGCCTTTTTTCTGGCACTGTCGCCTTTAGTAGCGGAGTTTTCCCTGCTAATAGGCTTTTTGATTTATCTATTTCGCTGGCGAATGGATAAAAATTACCATTATAAAAAATCACCGGTATTTGGAGCTATAGCTGTATTTATGGTCTGTGGCGCAGCCTCCATACTGGTTTCTCCAGATAGTGGCTTTAGCTTTTACAATTGGTACAATCTGGCGGTAGTATACTGCATGACCTTTGTGCTGGTGACGCAGAATGTTACGACTAGGGATGAAATCAAGGTGGTGGCTTGTGCTCTTGGCCTTTCTGCTTTACTGGTGGTGGCAGATGGCTTCTATCAGTTTATTTTCGGCATTGATACTGCCGATATGAAATGGGTGGATGGTGAGGCCTTTCCAGAATTGCGGAAGCGGGTTTTTGCTACCTGGGAGAATCCTAATATTTTGGCAGCCTATTTGGATATTGTTATCTGTGTCCTACTGGGGCTGTTTGCCAAAATGAAGAATAAGAACACCAGAATATATCTAGCTTTGTTTATGGTGGCCTCCTTGGCCTGTCTGGCCATGACCTATGCTAGAGGTGCGTTGCTGACTATCGCTGTTATTATAGGCTGTTATGGTATTCTAAAGGATAGACGGATTCTGTTGGCCCTTATTCTAGTGGCTGGTGGTGTATTGGCTTTGGATCCAGTTCTGTGGGAGCGAATGCAGACAGCTTTTCTGGTGGCAGATACATCCTCGGAAATGCGGATTGCCATGTGGGAAAGTACAGTTCAGATGATTATGGACCATCCTCTACTGGGGATTGGCTGGGGAGCCTATTGGATGGTATACCCTCTGTATGATACCTATATTGTTGATGGCAGTGTAACACTGGTTCATGCCCATAATATTTATTTGAATTACTGGGCGGAAATTGGCTTGATCGGCGGTACTGCTTTCCTGTGGTACTTTTTCAAAACTATGGGACTGGCTCTTTTTAACAAGCGGGTATTGCCAGACACTTTGATGGAAGGCCTGCTGCTGGGATTGGGATTGGCGTTGGTTTCTGTAGCGCTGAATGGTGTGACAGATGATGTATTGTTTAATATTCCATCCTCTATGCTGTTATGGCTGCTATGTGGATTGGTCTATGCTATAAGGGGTCTTGGGCGGTAGTAAAATAGAAATTAGGGGAGTGATTGCCATGAAAAGATTTGTAGTATTTGTTTTAGGCTTCATATTGTTCCTAAAGGGTACTTTGATGGCTGAGGCTAAGGATAATGTATCTGAAAATACATCTATGACAGAAGCTATGGCAGTTATTGCTGCTGATATTCCAGAAATTGCTGTGCAAAAACCAACTGTTATTGTGATGAATGGCAGTGAAAGATATTTGCAGGAGGAATATCAGGATATTTTAACCCGCTATTTTGTAAAATGCTATTCCCAATATCGTTTTCCTATGACATACGGTCTAAAAGCACAGCAGAATTTTTATCAGGCCTGCAGCAAGGTAAATGGGGCTAAAGATATACACAGCCTTAGCCAAAAGGAAATAGCAGAGGTTTTGACCAGTATGGACAAGGAACAGGCATTGTTTCTTAATGTTCATGACAGGGTATACAAGACAAGGCGCCATTGGGATTGGTGGTTTGGCTCCGAAGATACTTGGGATGCAGTAGTTTATTTAGAGGCCACCTTGGTAGATAAACAGGGTATCATCGGTCACAAAAAATATCAATACACCATTGAATCCCAGTACACCCCTGGCAAAGCACTCCAGGATGCTTATACCAGATGCATCAGACAGCTGCAGAAGTCTGATATACTTAATAAATCCGATAATTAATAATAGAGGGGTATAAAAATGAATGGTACTAAACTATGGTTAAGTAATTTACAAAAAAATTATTTTAGCTTTGAGGGTTCTATACAGCGAAAAGAATATATTACTCGTATGATTATTCTATTTCTACTTGGTTTATTTTGTGCCTTTATTGCTTCAGTTATAGCACTAGGCCTCGGCCTAGTGTCAAATCTAGAGTTGAATTTCTTATACAACTACGTTCCAGATGCAACGGCTATCAATGATTATTTATTAATCAGTATTAGTACTTGGAGCGGAACTTTTTTATTTTTATTAGTTACTGCTATCACAATTATCTTACAACCCTTAGTATTTATAGCGCAAATTTCACTGTGTGTACGTAGATTTCACGATTTAAATTTAAGTGGATTCTTTGTCCTGCTAGGATTAATACCTTTTGTTTGTCCAATTATGATTATATTGTTAGGAGTATTGCCTAGCAGAAAGCAAGTGGAAATATAAATCTTTACAGCCAATATAATAAACTGTTGACATTTGATGTTTTTTCGTGTATCATTCATATGTGTTGTTAAGGACACTAAAAAGAAATATGAACTCATCCAGAGCGGTGGAGGGACTGGCCCTACGAAGCCGCGGCAACCATTGTCAATATGACAAAACGGTGCTAATTCCTGAAGGCATAGCCTGAAAGATGAGAGATTTAGAAACTCTCTCATTAGGGAGAGTTTTTTTGTGTATTAAAAGCGATAAGGGCTGTTGTATAACGGTTGTTTTCATATTTCAGGTCGTGTTTTGTTGAGAGTACAGCGAAGAATTGCTAGTTAGGTTATGAATAGGCTTCTGCTGTACAGTAGTTTATGAGGAGGCGTTTTTATGGCAAAGCGTTTATTTTTTACCTCTGAGTCTGTTACTGAGGGACATCCTGACAAAGTAGCAGATCAGATTTCTGATAGCATTTTGGATGCTATTTTGGCTAAAGATCCATATGGCCGTGTAGCTTGTGAGACTATGGTTACCACTGGTCAGGCTCATATTGCTGGCGAGATATCCACCAAGTGCTATGTGGATATTGCTAAAATCGTAAGAGATACAGTTCGTAAGATTGGTTATACCAGAGCAAAATTTGGTTTTGATGCAGATACCTGTGGTATTCTTGTTTCCCTTGACGAGCAGTCCCCAGATATTGCTCAGGGTGTTGACAAGGCTCTGGAAGCTCGTGAGGGCAATCTGGATGAGGAAGAGGCTACCGGTGCTGGTGACCAGGGTATGATGTTTGGTTATGCTACCAACGAAACTCCTGAGTATCTGCCTGTTCCTATTGCTTTGGCACATCGTTTGGCTCGTCGTTTGGCTGAGGTGCGCAAGAATGGCACACTGCCATATCTCCGCCCAGATGGCAAGACTCAGGTTACTGTTGCCTATGAGAATGGCAAGCCTGTAGCCATTGATACCATTGTTATTTCCACGCAGCATGATGAAAGCGTTACTCTGGAGCAGATTCGCAAGGATATGATTGAGTATGTAATCAAGGCTGTTATTCCTGCTGAACTTCTCAGCGAGGAAACCAAGTATTTCATCAACCCAACTGGTAAGTTTGTTATCGGCGGCCCACAGGGTGACTGCGGTCTTACCGGCCGTAAGATTATTGTTGATACCTATGGCGGTATGGCTCGTCATGGTGGCGGTGCTTTCTCCGGCAAGGATCCAACTAAGGTTGACCGTTCCGGTGCCTATGCAGCTCGTTACGTAGCAAAGAATATTGTTGCTGCTGGTTTGGCTGACAAGGCAGAGGTACAGCTGGCTTATGCTATTGGCGTAGCTACCCCTGTATCCATCATGGTTGATACCTTTGGCACTGGCAAGGTTAGTGACCGTGTTCTGGAAGAGCTGGTTACCAAGAACTTTGATCTGCGCCCAGCTGGCATTATCAAGATGCTGGATCTTCGTCGTCCTATCTATGCTCAGACTGCAGCTTATGGTCATTTCGGCCGTACTGATGTGGATCTGCCTTGGGAGCATACTGACAAGGCAGAAGCCCTGAAGGCTCAGGCTGGATTCTAAGCAAAAACAAATAATGTGTGCAACATCTCTGTAGGTAGCGGGGTGTTGTACTCTCTTAAAGAGCTGTTTCCTTGGGGATTTGTATAGCAGCGTGAAAATATGATATTTTCATGGTGTTAGCTTAATTTCTCTCCTGAGGAAATAGCTCTTTTTCGTGTTGTAAAATGAGACTAAATTCAGAGCCTTAGCACCCGTTAGCATGGGGTAAATTAATAGGATATTTTGCAAATCTGCTTATTAATTGATATAATGTATTTTGTATGCATTTAAGATAGGAGGAGCGGGTTTTGTATAGTTCCGAGGAATATAAAGAAATAGAAAAAAAGATTTTTGCAGGGGAAAGATTAAGCCGTGAGGATGGTATAAAGCTTTTTGCCTGCAAGGATATAGCCTGGTTAGGTAATATGGCAGATTATGTCCGCCAGCAGAAATGTGGGGATATTGTTTATTACAATGTGAATTGCCATGTTAATCTAACCAATATTTGTACTTCCAAGTGCAAGTTCTGTGCCTTTGGCCGGGATAAGGATGACAAAGGGGCTTATGCCATGAAGGTAGAAGATGCCTTGGCGCTGGTACGGGATGCCTCCAAGGATCCAAATCTGGCTGGGCTTCATGTGGTAAGCGGACTGCATAGTGATTGGAGCTTTGAGGATTATCTACAGCGGTTGCAGGCCTTGCATGATGAGTTTCCAAATTTATATCTCAAAGGATTTACTGGGGTGGAAATTACGCATTTTGCCAAGATTTCTGGGTTGAGCGTTGAACAGGTTTTGCGCAAGCTGCAGCAGGCAGGTTTGCAGGCTATTGCTGGTGGCGGAGCGGAAATCCTCAGTGATAGAGTACGCAATGAACTGTGTCCTAACAAGGCTACGGCAGCTCAATGGCTGGAGGTGTCTAGAACAGCTCATAAGCTGGGCATCAAAACTAATGCCAGCATGCTCTATGGTCATATAGAAACCTTGGAGGAGCGGGTAGATCATCTGCTAACCTTGCGGGATTTGCAGGATGAAACTGGCGGTATACAGACCTTTATCTGCTTCCCATTCCTGCCGAAGCATACAGAACTGGGCAAAACTGTTCAGCAAACCTCCATGTGGGATGATTTGCGCACCATTGCTATTTCTAGATTGATGCTGGATAATATTACCAATATCAAGGCCTATTGGGTTATGCTGACAGTGCCGGTAGCTCAGATTGCTTTGGGCTTTGGTGCTAACGATATTGATGGTACCATTCACAAGGAAACCATTCTTCACGACGCGGGAGCTTCCAGTCCTACTGCTCTCAGCGAGGACAATATTATCAAGATTATTCGTGAGGCTGGCCGGATTCCAGCAGCCTGTGACTGCAATTTCAATATTTTGAGAACTTTTGCAGATTAAGGATTAGATAGGCGATTTTTACAAATAAAAGGGGATATTATGACCAAAGAATTGATTCTGCAGGCCAGAGAAAAAGCCAATGCTGGCTTGCGGTTGAATTTACAGGAGGCCTTGGCCCTCTATGAAGATAATGATTTGTTGTTTTTGGCAGATTGTGCTAGACGCATGAAGGAAAAAAAGAGTGGACGACAGGTTTTTTATAATGTTAATAAGCATATTAATTTGACCAATATCTGTACTTCGGGCTGTCCTCTTTGTGCCTTTCAGAAGAAGGAAGGGGAGCCGGGAGGCTTTGTACTGGAGGAAACAGATATTACCAAAATTCTGGAGGAGGCCAAGGCTACCAGAAATCTGGGCGAAATCCATATCGTCAGCGCACTCCATCCAGATAAGCCCTTTGAATATTACCTCAATGTAGTAAAACAGGTACGGCAGGCTTTGCCACAGGTGGATATCAAGGCTTTTACTCCGGTGGAGATTGTGCATTTTAGCCAAATGACTGGCAAATCCATCAAGGAAGTATTGGAGATTTTGCAACAGGCTGGCCTTTCCTCTCTGCCAGGAGGTGGCGCAGAGATTCTTAGCGATAGAGTAAGGGAAATTATCTGTCCGAAAAAGGCTACTACTGCCCAGTGGATTGAAACTATTAAGACAGCTCACAAACTAGGCATCCGCACCAATTGCACCATGATGTATGGTCATATTGAAACCATTGAGGAAAGGCTGCAACATCTATTTACCTTACGGGATATTCAGGATGAAACCGGTGGTTTTCAGGCCTTTGTTTCCTTTCCTTTCCACCCTGCCAATACAGGGTTGGATTATTTGAAGCGGGTTGGTTCCTGGGAGGATATGAAAATGATGGCTTTGTCCAGATTGATTCTGGATAATGTGGATCATATTAAGGCTTTTTGGATAATGCTGACCATGCCTATTGCCCAGCTAGCTTTGGGCTTTGGAGCTGATGATTTGGATGGTACCATTGGAGAGGAAAAAATCATTCATGCTGCTGGTGCCAATACAGGACGGGGTATTACCCGCAGCAAATTGCGTCAGCTGATTACAGAAGCTGGTTTTGAGCCTGTGGAGCGAGATACTTTCTATCATCCTGTAGAAACTGGAGAGGAGGCAGTCAAATGATGAGAATGAATGCCAAGGAAGCAGAACAGCTGCTGATAAATGGAGATCCTATCCAGTTAGGACAGCTGGCAGGAGCCGAAGCTAGAAAACGCTTTGGGGATAGAATTACCTTTATTGTAGATAGAAATATCAACTATACCAATGTATGTGTTAATGAATGTAGATTCTGTGCTTTTTTCCGTCGCAAGGAAAGCAAGGATGCCTATCTCCTGACCTTTGATGAAATTCTAGGCAAGGTGAGAGAGGCAGTAGATGCTGGGGCTACTCAGGTTATGATTCAGGGTGGTCTTTATCCTGATTTGGGGCTGGAGTATTATGAAAAAATGCTACGGCTCATCAAGAAAAATTTCAAGATTACCATTCATTCTTTTACTGCTACGGAAATTCAGCATTTTGCCCGTCAGGCAGGTATTTCTATCTTGGATTGCCTCAAAAGATTGCAGGCAGCAGGTTTGGACAGCCTGCCTGGTGGTGGAGCTGAAATTCTGGTGGATGCGGTGCGCCAGCGGGTTAGCCCCAAGAAGATTATGACGGAGGATTGGCTCCATGTTATGAAATGTGCTCATTCCATCGGTATGGAAAGCACTGCAACTATGGTTATCGGCTTAGGTGAAACCATGGCTCAGCGGGTGGAGCATATGGAGCGTATTCGTCAGCTGCAGGATAAAACAGGAGGTTTTAGGGCCTTTATTACTTGGAGCTTCCAACCTGGTAATACCGAGCTGGGGGGAGAAAAAACCTCTGGCTGGGATTATATGCGGAATCTGGCTATAACCAGACTTTATATGGATAATGTGCCTCATATTCAGGGTTCTTGGGTAACTCAGGGAGAACGTATAGGACAACTTACTCCTGCTTTTGGGGCAGATGATTTGGGCAGTATTATGTTGGAGGAAAATGTGGTCAAGGCGGCCGGTACAGCCTATGATATGTCTATTCAGAAAATGGTGGACATGATTCAGGGAGCAGGTTGGCAGGCGGCTCAGCGAGATACGGAGTACAATGTAATCAAGACATATGGAGGCAAGGCTGATGTTAGATAACAAGATACCCAAGGCTGAATATGGTATTGTGGGAGGTTCTGGTACTCTTTCCAGCGATTTTCCTAACAATATTCAGGCTCAGGATGTAGAGATAATTGCGGATAATCTGAGATTTGAAACTCCTTATGGTGAAAGTCCAGCTATGCGGCTCTTTTCTGTAGGAGATAAGCAGGTATTGACGGTGAAAATGCATGGTTGGCGCAGCGGTGTCAGCAGAAGTGATGCCTCTCGACAGGTTTTCTGGGTGTTCCGAGAAGCAGGTGTTAAGAGGATTCTGTCCGAGGGGGGAGTAGGAACCGTAAACAAGTTGCTGGATTTGCGGGATTTTATTGTGCCAGATGATTATTTGGATATGTCTGTTCGCAAGGATGTTATGCTGGATGGCAGATATCTGTTGATTATGCGGGAGGCTCTTTGCCCAGAAATGCGTAAAACTCTTATTGAGGCTGTTTCCAAGCGGTTTGATGGTAGAGTTTTTCTGCGAGGAACCTATGCTGTAACTGATGGCAGGCATTTTGAAAGTCCAGCTGAGGTGGCTATGCTTAATGGACATGCAGATATTGTGGGCCAAAGCATGTGCCCAGAGGTATATCTAGCCCGGGAAATTGGTGCCTGCTATGCTGGATTGTATTTTACTGTCAACTACGGCGAGGGAATCAAGGTATGGTCCCATGAGGATATGTCCAATATCTTTTATGACGATGCTGTTATGATTGGAGAAATTTTGCTGGAAACCATCCGCAACACCTCCGCCCAGGATAAGCATTGCCATTGCCAGGAACTACGCAAAGAAACCCTGCTAAAAGATGTATACAACTCCGAATCCGCTAAAGGATAAAGAAAAAAGCCTCGCACAACGCGGGGCTTTTATAGTGAAAAAATTACAGGTCTATTAAAACAGATCACTATGGCTTCCTGTTCTAGTAAGTTGCAATCCTTTTTGAATTTGGGGCCATAGTTAATCTCAAGCATTCAAATCCTCCATAAGTTCGTCAACAGAGGAAAATTTGCGACTTAAACCTCGATGGTGATTTACATCATCAATAGCATTTAATGTTTCTATGGTATTAGGTGAAAGACGAGTATCAAATGGAATGCCACCACATCTAACAACAGATTTCAAAAACATATTTACTGCTGTAGACGCAGGAATTCCCAATTCCGTAAAAATTGTTTCTGCTTGAGACATAAGTGTGTTATCTACAGTAATTGTGGCTGACATAAAATCACTTCCTTTCATCGCTTACAGAAGAGTAAAATCGAAAATATAACCAAATCTATTTTAAGTCTAGCATATAGTAATGAAAACATCAAGTAAGTACAACCTAGTGTCCAATGTTGTAAATGTCCATCATTTCTATAGCTGAAAGCTAATTATGTACAGCAAGGTAACAAAAATGTTATAATAAAGATAGCAAAGCTATTAATTCATGTTGAACCACCATTGTAAGAATTATAATGATTTGTTTTGGAGGCTATATGATGGGAAAATCATACAAGGATTTAGCTAGTTTTGGTAAACGTATGGAGTATAAAATTATTGGCGATATGCTTATGGAAGGTCTTGATTGCTATGTACCTTTAGTTGATGATCATGGCGTTGACTTAGTAATAAAAAAGCAGGATGGGACTTTTATTGAGGTACAGATAAAAGCACGTGGTAAAAATATACGAGATGGTGATGCAGCATTGTTTTCCGCTATTAGTCATGAGTTGACACCAAATTATTACTTTATTTTTTTTTCGGAGCGTATGCAGATGATGTGGATTATGTCATCTGAAGAGTTTATAGAGTTTAGTTACAAAAATAAAAATGGCAGGAATGAAAGAAAAAGGAGTATTTGGCTTAATGGTAATAAAGTAAATAAAGATACAGGGAAAAAAGAGGAATATTGCTTGCCTAAATTTAAAAAATTTGTGGCTACGGATTTTTCTAGATTGCATTAATTATAATGCTTTCTGGGGGGTCACTTGTGGAAAAATCTTAAGGTGACAAGAATATGATAGTGAATATATGATAATTGGGTGGTTACATGAAAGTAAATGAATTTGATGTCATCAAGTTAAAAAGTGGAGAAGAAGCAACTATCTTAGAGATCTTTGAGCCTACAGGCGATGATATGTTGGTACACTATGATGTTGAACTTTCTAGTATTGATAGTATAAAAACAATATCAGATAATGATATAGATTGTGTACTGTACTCTGCTTCACAAAATGGAGATCTTTGATAGAAGCCTCGAATGACAGGAAGAAAAAGCCGTAAAAACAGGTAATGAGCCTGAAACTAATGCAGAGAGAGGTTATCCTAAGGAAGAGCAAAACAGGAGGAAGCAGTTATGATTCTAGAGAAGGATGTTACAAGGGATATGTTGGCAGATGTTGTACAGTCATATCTTGATGATTTGCGAAAAGAAAAGAAAGAAGCTAAAGATGCTTATAAAAATGACCAGGAAGCCGTCTTTGACCGTGACCTGTCAATGGCTTTTCAGTTAGCAGAGGATATGTTGGTTGCTAGATTGAGTACTATTGCGGAGGTACGTTGATGTAGCAGGATTCACTGCATACAGTAAAAGCAGCGTTATTTTTTTGAGCGCTTATGTTAATTCATAGGCGCTTTTTTGTGAAAAATTTTCTGATTATATGCCAAAACAGTGTACATTGAAATAAAATATATTTATTTTATAATAATCCATAGATAGTATATTGTGTCAAATGTGGATTTCAATGCTTGGTATAATAAATATTATTAATTTTTATATAAACTATGCCTTTTTAGTACTTGTCTGTTTGAGTATTCTGTGATATATTATAGTCAATAGGAATATTGTATACAGAATACAAAATAAAATACAGGGGGCGAGTAATATGAGAAAGGAACATGATTTTCTCGGCGAGTTAGAGGTTCCAGATGAGGTTTACTATGGGGTACAGACATTAAGGGCAATGGAAAATTTTGCTATTACCGGTCATAAGCTGGACGATGATTTCATTACAGCTATGGCACAGGTAAAGAAGGCTACCTTCCTGGGCAATATGTTTACTGGCAGAATGGACAAGAAAATAGGCGATGCTCTTGTACAGGCTGCTGATGAAATTATCCAGGGCAAAATGCATGATCAGTTCCCAGTTGATCCAATTCAGGGTGGTGCTGGTACCTCATGCAATATGAACATGAATGAGGTTTTGTGCAACAGAGCTTTGGAGATTCTGGGTGAGGCTAGAGGCCGTTATGATATTGTATCCCCAAATAACCATGCTAATATGGCTCAATCTACCAATGATGTGTTCCCAACCTCCATTAAGGTTTGCCTCAGAGCCAAGGGCAAGAAGCTTATTGCAGCTCTGACTTTGCTGGCTGAAGAGCTGGATAAGAAAGCTGAGGAGTACAAGGATGTCTTGAAAATGGGCCGTACACATCTTCAGGATGCCGTGCCTATTACTCTGGGACAGGAAATGGGAGCTTATGCTTCTGCTGTTAGACGTGGGGTGCGTCGCATAGAAGTTGCTTTGGACAATCTCCAGTACATCAATATGGGTGGTACAGCTGTAGGTACTGGCCTTAACGCCGAGCCTGCTTATCTGGCTTGTATTGCCCAGGAATTAGAAAAGGTAACTGGGGAGCAGTGGCAGGAAGCAGAAAATCTCATTGATATGACCAACAACACCGATGGCTTTGCTGATGTATCTGCTGCCATGAAGAATACCGCTTTGGTACTTATCAAGATGGCTAATGACTTCCGCTTGATGGCTTCTGGCCCAAGAGATGGCTTCTACGAATTGAAGCTGCCTATGCGCCAGCCAGGTTCTTCCATTATGCCAGGCAAGGTAAACCCTGTTATTGCCGAGGTTTTGAACCAGACCTGCTATCAGGTTATTGGCAATGATTTGGCTGTTTCCCTGGGTGTAGAAAATGGCCAGTTCGAGCTGAATGTTATGGAGCCGGTTATTGCCTTCAATCTCTTTAACTCCATGAAATTCCTGACCAATGCAGTTAATGGCTTTGTGGACAAGCTGTTGAAGGATTTGCAGGCCAATAGAGAGCAGTGTCAGCATTGGGTTGATGCCAGCGTAGGCGTTGTTACCGCTTTGCTGCCTCATATCGGCTATGAAACCTCCGCTATGCTGGCTAAAGAGGCATACAATTCCGGTCGTCCTATTAGAGAAATAATTTTGGAAAAAGGTATTATGACTCAGGAGAAGCTGGATGAGGTTATGGCTCCTATGTCCATGACTACCCCAGGTATTACTGGCAAATAAATTAATAATGTAGGATTTTGAATCTGTGATTTTTACATGATGACATATACATAGAGAGCAGTTGCTGTGCTATGTATATGTCATCATATTTTATTGTAGGAAAATCATAATATGATGAAAACAGTGTCAAAACTACTCATAAGGTACTCAAAATTTGGTGTTTTCTTATGAAAATAATTGACAGTGGTGAAATACTAGCATATAATTGTTATGTTATTACAGAATGTGTTATTTATGGGGAGCAGGTGACTCCCCTTTTGTTTGCATTAATGGGAGGAATTGAAAAACCAATGAGTACAAACGAGAATTTGAGAAATATTGCGATTATTGCCCATGTAGACCACGGTAAAACTACTTTGGTAGATGCCATGCTGCAGCAGAGCCACATTTTCCGTTCTAATGAGCAGGTTGCCGAGCGCGTAATGGATTCCGGTGACCTGGAGCGTGAGCGTGGTATTACAATTCTTTCCAAGAATACTGCTATTATGTATAATGGCATCAAAATCAATATCGTAGATACCCCAGGCCATGCTGATTTCGGTGGCGAGGTAGAGCGTGTACTGAACATGGTAGACGGTGTTGTTCTGCTGGTAGATGCCTTTGAGGGCCCAATGCCACAGACTAAGTATGTACTGCGCAAGGCCTTGGAGCAGGGACTGAAGCCAATCGTTGTTATTAACAAGATTGATCGTCCTGATCAGCGCGTTGATGATGTTTATGATGAGGTTCTGGAACTGTTCATGGATTTGGATGCTGATGATGATCAGCTGGATTTCCCTTGTATCTATGCAACTGCTCGTGATGGTATTGCCAAGTACAGCATGGATGATGATAATAATGATATGACTCCATTGATGGAAACTATTATCAAGGAAATTCCATGTCCACAGGGCGATGCAGACGGCCCTCTTCAGATGATGATTACCAATCTGGAAGCTGATGAATACGTAGGCAAGGTTGCTGTAGGCCGTATTATCCGTGGTAAAGTGAAGCCTAACCAGAACGTTGTTCTGTTAGATGGTGACAGCCAGACTAAGGCCAAGATTGGCAAGGTATATACCTATCAGGGCCTGAGCCGTGTAGAGGTTCAAGAGGCTTCCATGGGTGAGATTGTTTGCTTGACCGGTTTGGGCAATGTTAGCATTGGTTATACTGTTGCCGATGCAGAAAATCCAGAGGCATTGCCAACTATTAATATTGATGAGCCAACTCTGTCCATGACCTTTGGTGTAAATACCAGTCCTTTTGCTGGTCGTGAGGGACAGTTTGTTACTTCCCGTCATCTCCGCGATCGTCTTTTCAAGGAAGTTGAGACCAATGTATCTCTCCGTGTAGAGGAAACTGATAGTGCTGATGTATTCAAGGTTTCTGGCCGTGGTGAGCTGCATCTGTCCATTTTGATTGAGACTATGCGTCGTGAGGGCTATGAGCTGCAGGTTGGTAAGCCAGAAGTTGTATACAAGACCATTAATGGTCAGAAGTGCGAGCCTATGGAGAATCTGACTATAGAGGTTCCACAGGAGTATCAGGGTACTGTTATGATGTCTCTGGGTACTCGCAAGGCAGAGCTGTCCAATATGACTGAGGTTTCTGGTTATATGCGCATGGAATTCCTGATTCCTGCTCGTGGCTTGATTGGTTTCCGTTCTGAGCTTTTGACCAATACCAAGGGTAACGGTATTATGAACCATACCTTTGCTGGTTATGTGCCTTATAAGGGGGATATTCCAGGCCGTGCTCGTGGTTCCTTAGTAGCATTTGAGCAGGGTGAGACCACTGGTTATGGTATTTTCTCCTTGCAGGACCGTGGTACTATGTTTATCTCTCCTGGTCAGGCTGTATATGAGGGCATGATTGTAGGCGAGAACTCTCGTGAGATGGATATTGATATTAATCCATGTAAGGCTAAGCATGTATCCAATATGCGTACTTCTGCATCTGATGAGGCAATTCGTCTTGTTCCTCCTCGTATTCTCAGCTTGGAGCAGGCTATTGAGTACATCAATCAGGACGAATTGGTAGAGGTTACTCCTGAAAGCATTCGTCTCCGCAAGGCTATTCTGGACAGAACCACTCGTGGTCGTGCTAGCAAAAATGCAAGAAAATAATTAAAATATATAAAATAGGTCTTTAATCTCTATTGCTATTTATTGAATTATCATGTACAATGGTAACATACTGAAATAATATATGATAATACAAGCAATCCTTGAACAGCGTAAAAATTATTTTTGGATGAAAGCCGTAGGGATATGGGACTTATTTGGAGGCGGAGATTGTGGAGATACTTGAAAAGCTTAAGAATTTTTTAGCACCTGTAGATGAAGAGGTTATTTTTGATGATGGATATGCTAAGGCAGAGGATGCTGTAGCATCTGCTGACCAGCAGACACAGTCCGTTAACAGCCAGCAGGTTGTAGGTGGGGAGAGCATCAATGTTAACAGTGTTGATACTAATCCATTTGCTAAGGCAGCTATGAATCGTCAAAACATGAAGCTGGTTGTCAACAACAAGGAGCAGGATATGCGGATTCAGATTTACACTCCTCAGAATTTTGATAGTGTATCTGAGATTGCAGATGCACTCAAGTCCAAGCGCTCCGCAATCGTAAACTATGAGCGAGTAGAACTGGCTGAGCAGCGTCGTATTTGTGATTTCCTCAATGGCGTTTGCTATGTGCAGGATGGCGATGTACGTCGTATCACAGCTACTATGGTATTGTATGTACCTGACTGCGTGGAAATTAACGAGGTTAAGAGCGTAGCGCCTGATGCTGCACCAGTAAAATTCTAATAAAATGATAGGCATGGAGTCAGTTTGCCCTATGGCAGATTGACTCCATTTTTTTAGCTTGCCAGCTGAGCCAAGGTTGACACATTGACAATATACTAAAAAATTAATATAATAGTACAGTGTGACTTATGAAAAGTATGGGCTTTGCCCATAACAATATATGAAAAGGAGTTTTGACGATATGGCAGATAAACGTGTATTATTGACAGCTGATGGTCTGAAAAAGCTGCAGGAAAAACTGGATTTTTTGAAAGGCGAGAGAAGACAGGAGGTTGCTGCACGTCTGAAAGCAGCCATTGCTTTGGGCGATTTGTCAGAGAACTCCGAGTATGATGATGCCAAGAATGAGCAGGCATTCCTGGAGGGCGAAATCTTAGAGCTGGAGGAAAGCATCCGCAACTCCAAGATTATTGAGGCTAGTGCAGATAGCAATACTGTATCCCTTGGTGCGCAGGTTGTATTGAAGGATATTGAGTTTGATGAGGTTGATACCTACATGCTGGTTGGTGCTACTGAGGCCGATCCTGATAACGGCAAAATTTCCAATGAGTCTCCTGTAGGCTTGGCTATTATGGGTCAGCCTGTAGGCTCTGTAGTGGATGTTGTGGTAGGCGAGAATGTTATCCAGTATCAGATAATGGAAATTAAGAACTAATAGGAGATAGATTTAAGTGTCAGAAAACAAGGAAAATAGACCTGTTGAGCAGGATATGAATGAATTGATGAAGGTTCGCCGGGATAAGCTGGCTGCCTTTGAGGCTAAGGGGGTGGCTCCTTTTGGCCATCGCTTTGAGGTTTCTCATCATGCTAAGGATGTATTGGAACAGTTTGCTCATCTGGAGGGCGAGGAGGAAAGCTCCGAGGAAATCACCATTGCTGGCCGTCTGATGGCTATTCGTGGTCATGGCAAGGCAAGCTTCTCCGTACTGATGGATCGCAGCGGCCGCATTCAGATTTATTTCAAGCTGGATGTTTTGGGTGAGGAAAAGTATTCTCAGTTTAAGCTATTGGATATTGGTGATATTATTGGTGTTAAGGGCCATGTATTCCGTACCCGTCGCGGAGAGATTACTGTCCGTGTTGACGACTTTGATATGCTGTCCAAGTCTCTGCGTCCATTGCCAGAGAAGTTCCACGGCTTGACTGATACAGAGATTCGTTATCGTCAGCGTTATGTTGATTTGATTATGAATCCAGAGGTTATGAATACCTTTGTTGCTAGAACCAACATTATGAAGTCCATCCGTGAGTATCTGGATGAGAGAGATTATATTGAGGTAGAGACTCCTGTATTGGGCACTATTGCTGGTGGTGCCGCGGCTCGTCCATTTATTACCCATCACAATACTCTGGATCTCGATATGTACCTGCGTATTGCTACAGAGCTGAATCTGAAGCGTCTGATTGTTGGTGGCATGGAGCGTGTCTATGAAATGGGCCGCGTATTCCGTAATGAGGGTATGGATGTCCGTCACAACCCAGAGTTTACAACTATTGAGCTTTATCAGGCTTATGCAGATTACACTGACCTGATGGATATTACTGAAGGCCTTGTATTGAATGCAGCTAACAAGGTTCTTGGTACAACTGAATTTGATTATCAGGGTACTCACATTGATTTTGCCAATGTAAAGCGCATCAGCATGAATGATGCTGTTAAGGATGCAACTGGCAAGGATTTCCTCAGCTGTCAGACTGTTGAGGAAGCAAGAGCTATGGCTACTGAGATTGGCGTACCTTATGAGGAGCGTTTCGGTATCGGTGGTATTCTCAATGCAGCTTTTGAGGAAAAGGTTGAGGAGACTCTGATTCAGCCAACCTTTATTACTGGTCATCCAACAGAGATTTCCCCATTGGCTAAGCGCAACCCTGAGAACCCAATGATTACAGATAGATTTGAGTTCTTTATCTATGGACGTGAGTTGGCTAACGGCTTTACTGAGCTGAATGATCCAATTGATCAGGAGGGACGTTTCCTGGATCAGTTGAAGCAGCGTGAGGCTGGTGATGATGAAGCTCATGAAATGGATCGTGACTTCATTACTGCTCTGGAATATGGTTTGCCACCAACGGGTGGTCTTGGAATCGGTATTGACCGTCTGGTAATGTTCTTGACTGACAGTGCATCCATTCGTGATGTATTGCTGTTCCCAACCATGAAACCATTGGCTGGTGAGGGTAAGAAGAACCTGCATGCAAATGCACCAGCAAAGGTTGAGGAAAAGATTGATTTCTCCAAGGTTCAGATTGAGCCTCTGTTTGAGGAATGTGTAGACTTTGAGACATTCTCTAAGTCTGATTTCCGTGCTGTTAAGGTTAAGGCCTGTGAGGCTGTACCAAAGTCCAAGAAGCTGTTGAAGTTTACTTTGGATGATGGTACTGACAATGACAGAGTTATCCTCAGCGGTATTCATCAGTATTATGAACCAGAGGAGCTGGTCGGTAAGACTTTGATTGCTATTGTTAATCTGCCTCCAAGAAAGATGATGGGCATTGACTCCTGTGGTATGATCATAAGTGCTGTTCATCAGGAAGATGGCGAGGAAAGTCTGAACCTGTTAATGGTATCTGATCGCATCCCAGCCGGCGCAAAGCTGTATTAAAATAATATGCAATCCCGCAGCTTGGAAGTTGCGGTGACTGCAAATAATTGACAATAAACACTCTAATTATGGTACAATGTTACTGTAATTAGAGTGTTTTGTATATTGTGTTGTAGATTTAGCTCCTATTATTACATCCGATAAATTATAGTTATCGGATGTAATGTTCTAAAATGGCTGGTAATCTTTATAATCTCACTGCTTTTTTACCTATTCATTCTAAGGAAATTTGCCCTCTGGCTACAGTTTTATAACCATTTACCTGTGTGTTCAAGCATGAATACCTGTATACAAAGTGCAAATTAATAAATATTCCGTAAAGGATTATAATTTTTATAGATTTTTCTATAGTTTTGATATATAATGTTATTAAATAAAGGAGCGATGCTAGTGTTAGAAGTTTGTTTGTTTTCTATTGTTTGGCTTGCATATGCTGGCTTTAATCTCTATCATATTTTTCAAGAATCGGAGGATAGGGATTTTGTAGACCAGCTTATGGAGATAGAGCGTTTTATCGCCCCCTCCTACATTGCCAAATGCATGCTGATGATGGCCTTTGCCCTGTTGGCTTTTGATATAGTTGGATTTTATCTAGCCTACAAATTTGCTTACGCCCTTGTTAATGATATATATTATCGTATTACATTTTTCTTTGTTTGCTTCTGCATATTCTTTACGGAGCAGATTATAGCTCTTCGCTTCACAGTAAGGGTTAGTTCCGTTATCAAGCGTGCTGAGGACAAGCCGAGACTTTTGCAGCGTTGGGTTGACAAAAATGAGCCAGATCTGAAAACCTTTGAAATTATAGCTATTATTTCCAAATTTACTATAGCCTTGCAGCTGTTTATGTTTACAGTTTTAGCTCATATCTAGTTGGTTGGCTATGCTTCTCATATAGTCAATAAATATATTTTTAAGAAATTGTAGTGCGGACAGTTTCTTAGCATAAAAGCCTTCATATTCCTATATCCTAGACGAAGGAATATAAAAGGCATATCTTCATACATTGTCTTTTCCCTAGACAGTGTATGCTGGATGAGTATATTTTATCTATACAAATTAGGAGGGTTACTATGAATCTTTCAATCAAAATTCTAATTTCCCTGGTACTGTCTGTTGTTGTTGGCTTGATGGCAGGGGTTGATGGTCTACCATTTATTAAATGGTGGATTGCTCCAGTTGGTACTATTTTCATCAATTTAATCAAGATGGTTATTGTACCTATCGTATTTACATCCTTGGTAGTCGGTATGACCAGTCTTGGCGATTTGAAAAAGCTAGGGCGCATTGGTATAAAGACTATTTTCATTTACCTGTTCACTACTGCTATTGCTATTGTAATTGGCTTTATTGTAGCCGGCATTATCCATCCAGGTATTGGTCTTGAAATGACCGCTGGCGATGCTGTCAAGGTAAAGGAAGCACCTTCTATCATGCAGGTATTAGTAGCTATGGTACCTACTAATCCAGTTGCTTCCATGGCCAAGGCTGATATTTTACCTATCATTATTTTTGCTCTGTTTGTTGGTGTGGGTATTCTTCAAGTTGGTGGCAAAAAGAGCCAGCTGCTGATTGACTGGTTCGATGCAGCTGCTGAAGTCAGCTATAAGATTATCAACATGGTAATGCAGTTCGCTCCTATCGGTGTATTCTGCTTGTTGCTGCCAGTTGTAGCCGAGAATGGTCCTAAGGTGCTGCTGCCTCTGTTGTCTGTTATTGCATGTATGGCATTAGGTAGTGTTATTCACGCTGTTGCTGTTTATTCCAGCATGGCTCGTATCTGGGGCAACACCTCCCCTCTTAAGTTCTTCCGTGGTATGTCCGAAGCAATCCTGATTGCTTTCACCACCTGCTCTTCTGCAGCTACACTGCCTATCAACATGAAGAACTGCCAGGAGAAGCTGGGCTGCTCTCGTGATATTACTTCTTTCGTACTGCCTTTGGGCGCTACTATCAACATGGATGGTACAGCTATCTACATGGGTGTTTGCTCCCTGTTTATAGCAAATGTTTATGGCATTGACCTTACTATGGCTCAGATGGGTATGATCATTTTGACTGGTACTCTGGCTTCCATTGGTACTGCTGGTGTTCCTGGTGCAGGCTTGATTATGCTTTCCATGGTTCTCCTTTCCGTAGGCCTGCCTATGGAGGGGTTGGCTTTGGTAGCTGGTATTGACCGTATTCTGGATATGTTCCGTACTACTGTTAATATCACTGGTGATGCCGCTGTAACCTGCGTAATTAACGAAACCGAAAAGCAAGCTTGATTAATATTCAATAGATTCCTCGGTAACAGACTAGGCTGTGCCGAGGAATTTTTTTGGCAAATAAATATCCACCCGCATTGTACCGACCCCCAAAAGTTAGACCTAAAAATTCTAATTTTTGGAGGTCGGTT
>ERZ1026776.301-NODE-301-length-36146-cov-7.451248_pt1 | contig 36146 bp, 25 predicted proteins | sample MGYA00380125_ERZ1026776 | MGnify/ENA primary metagenome ERZ1026776 (study PRJEB33269, sample SAMEA4719761) | human gut metagenome | biome: human-associated habitat; feature: organic feature; material: feces | place: Cameroon | collected 2013-10 ...
AAACGAGCCCTTATAGGGCGTGAGCAAACCACCGGCTCAGCCGGTGGTTATGATTATGTGCTTAACTGATTAATTATTTTAATTACTCATCAAATTTTTGAGCCTTATCGAAAAGCTCATAAACCTCTTTTGAAGGCTCCTTTGTACAAAGAGTCACAACAACGGCTGCGATAAGTCCGAAAACAAATCCCGGCAGCAGCTCGTAGATTCCGGTTGATGTGAGGAATGCATACCACAATATATCAACTGCAGCACCTGTTACGATTCCTGCAACAGCACCTTTGAAGTTAAAGCGCTTCCAGAAGAGGCTGAGCATGATGGCTGGTCCAAAGGCAGCACCAAAGATACCCCATGCATTTGAAACAAGCGCCATGATAGAGCCGGCATTAGGGTTTGATGCGATGATGAGTGCTGCAACAGCGATCCCAAGAACGACAATACGGCCGGTCCACATCATCTCTTTGTCACTTGCCTTACCTTTTCTGATGACAGGCTTATACACATCACTTGAGAATGCAGATGAAGCAGCAAGAAGCTGGCTGTCTGCGGTACTCATGGAAGCGGCAAGCACTGCTGAGAGCAATATACCTGAGATAACACCCGGGAAAATCTTTCTTACAATCTGGATGAAAACGAGAGAGTTTTCATTGATTGATTCGTCAAAGCCAAGGAAAAGTCTTCCGATTACTCCGATTAATGTTGCAAAAAATACAATAAGCAGAGTCCATGTGATTCCGATTTTTGCCGATTTCTTCAAATCCTTTTGTGATTTGATGGACATGAATCTGATGATGATATGTGGCATACCAAAGTAACCAAGTCCCCATGCCAGTCCTGACACGATATCCTGCCAGCTTGAGAACGGATTTAAGTAACCGCCAGGGAGAGCTGACATAGATGATGTATCAAGCATAAATGCTGCAAAAATCGGTGCTATAAACATAGAACCGAGCACGAGCATGCCCTGGAAGAAATCTGTCCAGCATACAGCCGAGAAGCCGCCGAGGAAGGTATAGCCTACGATGACAACCGCCGCAAGATACATGGCAATCTGTGGATCCATTCCTATTACAGTGTGGAAAAGAGTACCGCAGGCCTTTACGCTTGATGCTGCATAAATAGTGTATGCAACCAAAAATACAATCGCACATATCACCTGCAGTGCAAGTGATTTGGACAGGAATCTGTTTGTCAGATACTGTGGAATGGTGATTGAGTCATTGGCTACAATCGAGAATTTACGCAGTCTCGGGGCTTCAAGCAGCCAGCTTATAGTGTAGCCGATTGCAAGTCCAACAGGGATCCATACCTGGCCTAAGCCCAGTGCATAGATAGAAGTAGGAAGTCCCATGAGCACCCATGCACTCATGTCTGAGGCTCCGGCTGACAGTGCCGCAACCCATGGTCCCATCTCACGTCCACCGAGGAAGTAGGTCTTTTCTCCACCGTTTTTGTTTTTCACGAAGAAGAAGATACCGATACCCAGCATGCACAGCAGATAGACGATAAATACAATAATTTCTGATGTTTTCATTTGTAGTACCTCTTTAATAGTTTATTTAGTAACCATGCTACCACGTTAGCGTGATAAAGGCAAGAAAATTTTAATGATAAAAAAAATCAACAGGCTATTTTTGGGTGAACTTTTATTGACATAAAACAGGATTTAAAATAAAATGACGAGGTTAGTAAAAGCTAATCAAAGACAGAGAAGTAATACATAAGTTAGCAAGATGTACATGAGTTAGTACAATATAATCTAACGCAATGCACGTAAATCAGTGATATATAGGCTCAGATGACTTTTTATAGGTTAGCCAAAACTGCATATATTAGCAAAAAAATATATTTTAGATAAGAGGTAATAAGGTGAAAAATAAGATAGCAGCTGCGATATTACTGACAGTCGCCTTGGCAGTGACCGGTTGTAGCTCGAGTGGCAGCGATGTGACAGAGAATACGACAGCTTCGAAGGAAGGCATAAATACTGATTCAAAATCCACAAATGAGTCCTCACAGGAAGTGTTTGCAATGGATACATATATGACAGTGACTGCATACGGTAAGAATGCAAAAAAAGCTGTGGATGCATCTATAGCAGAGATAAAGAGGCTTGATGCATTGCTTTCAACAGGTGATGCAGACAGTGAAATTGCAAAGCTGAATGTGAATAAGTCAGCCACACTGTCAGAGGATGGGGGATATCTAGTGCAGAGAGGAATTGAGCTTAGTGCCATGACTGATGGAGCCTTTGACATAGCGATATATCCTGTTATGAAAGAGTGGGGATTTCCGACAAAGGACTTTAAGGTGCCGGATGATGCAACTCTAAAAGAGCTGCTAAAGCTTACAGATGTTTCAAAAATAGATTACGACAGTAAAAGCAGAGAGATTTCCTTTGAGGATACCGGTATGGAGATAGACCTTGGTGGTATAGCAAAGGGCTATACTTCATCAAGGATTATGGAAATTTTCAAGGAGTATGACGTGGATAGCGGTCTTGTAAATCTGGGAGGCAATGTCCAGACCTATCGAACAAAGACTGATGGCAGCAAGTGGAGAGTAGCTGTGCAAAGCCCAGAGGATGAAAGTCAGTATATCGGAGTGGTTGATGTGAGCGATAGGGCGGTTATCACCTCAGGGGGATATGAGAGATATTTTGAACAGGATGGAAAAATTTATCATCATATCATTGACCCGTCTACAGGATATCCGGCAGAGAGCGGACTTAAATCAGTTACTATTGTGAGTGATGACGGAACGCTCGCAGATGGTTTGTCAACATCACTGTTTATTATGGGAAAGGACAAGGCGTGTGAGTTCTGGAAGGCACACAGCGATGAATTTGATTTTGTACTGCTTACAGATGATGACAGTATGTATATTTCAGAGGGGATAGCGGATGACTATTCATCTGATTATGAGTATGAGGTAATAAGTGCAAAATAGAGCAGAGCAAAGCAATGTGCACAGATAACGATTTTATCAGAAAACTATAAGAGGTATATATGAAGTTCAAGGAAGTTTTGGAAAAAATAAAGATATACGCTCCACTTGGAGTGTCACTTGTGGTTGCCGCATGTGTAGTGATTTCGCTGAGCACATATCAGGCAAAGGCGAGTGAGCCTTCAAAGGATAAAAAGCAGCAGGTTTCAGAGAGTATGGCAGATACCGAAACAGAAACAGAGAACGCCACTGAGGACACGCAGACCGCTACAGGCTCGTTCGACCTTGCAGATGGTGTATATAAGGGCAGTGCGACAGGCTTTAGCGGACCTGTGACAGTGGCTGTAACTATCATGGATAAGAAGATTACGTCCATTGATATTCTTTCATCTACGGATGATGAGGCATTTTTCAACAGGGCAAAGGGTGTGATAGACAGGATTATATCGTCACAGTCCTTGGATGTGGATGTTGTATCAGGAGCTACATACAGCTCAAACGGCATAATCGGAGCAGTGAAAAATGCTCTGACAGGTGAGAAGGATAATGGTGTTACAGGAAAATCAAAACAGGAAAGCACATCAGAGTCAGAATCTGACAGCTCTTCGGCAGAGATAGCTGCAGTGCAGGACGCATCAGCATATAAGGATGGCACATATTACGGCACAGGAAAAGGCTTTGCCGGCAATATAAAAGTAAAGGTTGATATAGCAGGCGGAAAGATATCTGCTATAAGTATAGTCAGCACAAAGGATGGTGACAGCTATGTGAAGAGTGCATCATCGCTGCTTGATACAATAGTCGAAAAGCAGAGCACCAACGTGGATACAGTTTCAGGTGCGACATTCAGCTCGCGTGGAATCATAGCTGCTGTAAGAAGTGCACTGAGCCAGGCAGCTGTGAGCGAAAATACAGCGGGCAATAATACAGATAAACAGGGTGCTGCAGAGACATCGGGAAATGGACAGACTGATGAAAATTCTTCAGGCAGTGCATCTGAACATGGCACAGAGGGGACACTTGCGTATGTTGACGGTATATATTACGGCACGTCAGAGGGCTACAAGGGTGACATAAAGGTGGCTGTCGTCATACAGGATAAGACTCTTAAAGCGATTCTTGTTACGGAAAAACAAGATGATGAGCCTTTTATCACTAATGCCATGGATGTGTTAAAAAATATGATAAAAAAGCAGAGTGCAGATGTGGATACGGTATCCGGAGCTACTTATAGCTCTAAGGGACTCATAGGAGCTGTAAAGTCGGCATTTGAGGAAGCGCGAAAAACAACTGCAGGTGAGAATACCGGTAACGGTAATTCAGGTGGTAATAATAACAACAGTAATAATGCGGCTGACAGCAATATTGCGCTAGATGAGGACAAGGCAGTCCTGTCTAAGCTTGTGCAGTCGCAAGCATCGCTTGATGGCACACAGTATACACAGCTTAGCTGGTATCTGCTTCAGATACGTCTGGGTGACGCACAGGAGGTTTTGGAATCGGCAGAGTCTACTAAGAAGGATGTAAGATACGCACAGGAAAAGCTTCAGGCTGCAATAAATGCACTTCAAAAAAATGATACATCCACAAATGTATACGAGGATGGCACATATGAAGTATCTACACTGTGCATACCGGATGATGACATGGACTTTAGTGCATATAACCTGAGCATGAAGGTGACTATAGCAAACGACAGGATAGTTTCCATTACAGATGTAAAGGGAGACGGAGATTCACAAAATGCTTCTTATATAAAGAAGGCTGCAGATGGCACAAAAAATCAGCAGGGTATGGTTTCTATGCTTACATCACAGGCAAATGCAGACAGCATCGACTTTAGCAGCATTGATACTGTTTCTCATGCCACATGCACATCAAAGGCTATAATTGATGGCTGTAAGAGCGCGCTTGAAGCTGCTAAAAAGAAATAAAACCGTAAGGACGTTTACAGGATGGAGATAATATGCAGGAATTTTGGATCAGACTGGCAAGCCTGTTTATAGTTGTATCATCTCTCTGGGGATACAACATGACAATAGATAAAAGAGAAATGGAGAATAAAAATACACAGCGTATTGCTGCAGAAACTGAAGGAGCAGACAGTCAGGGTGCGTATAAGGATGGTACATACACAGGCAGTGCAGAGGGCTTTGGTGGAAATGTAGATGTTAAGGTGACAATCGAGGCAGGAAAAATATCATCGGTTGACATCACATCGGCAGAGAAGGAAGATGGTGCATATCTGGCGATGGCAGAGGATATCATACCGTCCATCGTTTCGGCACAGTCTGCGGATGTGGACACGGTAAGCGGTGCGACATTCAGCTCAACCGCAATAAAAAATGCCACTAAGCAGGCACTTGAAAAGGCGGTGAATTAGATGAAATTTAAAGCCATGAATCCAAAGCTTAGAAAGAGAAAGATACAGACCTGGTTTCGTGCAGGGGTACAGCTTTTATTTTTCATACTTTTTCCGTCAATGTTCACGGCAGCGTTCAATGGCGTCAAATATATTTTTACACAGATTGGCTCAGGAAACAGAATTGAGCTTACAGCATTTGTAGCTGTGCTTCTGATGCTTTGCGTGTACACAATGATATTCGGCAGATTCTTCTGTGGCTTTGCATGTGCATTCGGCAGCTTTGGCGATGCGGTGCATGCAATATATGTATCATGCTGCCGTAAGCTTAAAAAAAAGCCGGTGAGTATACCGGTAAATGTTGCAAAAAAACTTACATATATAAAATATGTGATACTTGCAATCATATTGATACTATGCTATTTGGGAGCGTATAGCTCGTTAAAGGGTACAAGTCCGTGGGATGTTTTCTCAATGCTTAGGGCAGGTAACCTGGGGCTTGCCTCATATATCATAGGAGCAGTAGTGCTTGCACTTATAATCATCGGTATGTGTGTGCAGGAGAGGTTTTTCTGCCGCTTTATGTGTCCGATGGGAGCTGTTTTTTCAATACTCCCTATAGCAGCTACCTTTACCTTGCACAGAGACAGGGCAGGCTGCATAAAGGGCTGTGGAGCCTGTGAGAAGATATGTCCGTGTGACATAGGTTTACCGGATGATAGCTCAGGCAGGATATCAGGTGACTGCTTCCAGTGTCAGAAATGCAATGGAATATGTCCAAAGAGCAATATTCATACAGGTATAAAGCAGCTGCGTGGAAATGAGCTGTGGTTTACAGGCATAAGAGCTGCGATACTTATAGCTATATGTGTATGGCTGGGTGTGTAGCGTGCAGGTATTATGGAGAATTAAACTAAATGAAAAGAAATATGACTAAATCAGGAAAAATAGCATACGGCGCCATGCTTGTGGCGCTTGCGATGATATTCAGCTATGTGGAGAGCCTTATACCGATAAGCATAGGCATTCCGGGTATTAAGCTTGGAGTGGCAAACCTGGTCACTGTTCTTGGAATATTTTTCCTAGGACCTTGTGAGGTGCTTACTGTAGTGGTAATGAGGATATGCCTCGTGGGCTTTATGTTTGGAAACGGTGTTTCCATCATATACAGTCTGGCAGGTGGTCTGCTGAGTCTTACGGTGATGCTTATTATAAAGAAAACTGACAGGTTTTCGATGGTCAGTGTGAGTGTGGCCGGTGGAATAAGCCACAATATAGGACAGCTTTTGGCCGCCGCGATAGTGCTTAAAAGCACTGCGGTGGTGTATTATCTGCCGCCGCTTCTTGTGGCTGGCACGGTGACAGGACTTTTGATAGGAATTATCGCACAAAAGGTTTTCCCCGCAGTAGGAATAAGCGGGAAAAATTTTTTAAATATAACTATAAAGCATTAAAATCTTAAGGAGGAAAAAATGAAGAGAAAGATTTTAGCACAGAAATTTCTTGCATTTGCACTGACAGCATCGGTGACAGCCACTATGTTTCCGACAAGTGCATTTGCAGTGACAGGCAGCCAGGTGGCGGCTGACGGAACGTACACAAGTACTGCTCATGTTACAGATGAGGAAGAGGAAGGCTGGAGCGAATATAATGTTTCTGTCTCTTTAGCTGTAAAGGATGGAAAGATAAGCAATATTTCAGTTACACATGACAGTACGTATGACAGCGAGAGTGATACATATTTTAATTGGGTAAAAGACGGAAGAACAAGAAAAGGTGTTAATTATCCGGGATACAGTTCTCTTGTAGGTAAGGCTGCAACTGCTGAAACTATAAATAGCTGGGATACAGTTTCAGGTGCTACCTGCACTTATAAATCTGTAAAATCAGCAGCCCTTGAAGCTCTTGATAAGGCATCAGAGAAGAAAGATGAAGTGGCAGTGGACACTACAGCTCTTGAGTCAGCTATCAAGTCAGCAGAGGCACTTACAGAGTCTGATTATACAGCAGCTACATGGAGCAAGGTATCAGAAGCTCTTAAAGCAGCAAAGAGCGCACTTACAGCAAAAGATTCACAGACAGCAGTTAACTCAGCAGCAACAGCTTTAAATGATGCTGTAAAGGGACTTGTAAAAGAAGAAAAATACGTATACTGCTATGCAGGACTTACATGGGCAGAGTACTGGGCAGCTGAGGGTGTACAGGCCGCGGGAAGCACAGCGTCTTCAAGCGAAAAGGATTCACATAATGAATCAGATAAAGGAGCTTTTGATACAGTAACCCGTGCTACTGCAAATCACGGTCTTCACAGAGGAAGCTTTCAGTGTAATGCTATTGTCGAGACTAAAGAAGGTACGACACTCAATATTTCATATTGGAAGACTGGTGAAAACAATCAGCAAATTGCTGTCATGACAGATGGTGCTGAATATAATTACAATAGGGGTGTATTTACCAAGGACGGAACAACTCTTAACTTGAAGGATTACAAAGTAACGGGTCTTAAGTTTGTCCCTGTAAAGGTAAAAGAGTCAGACTACGAGGCATTTAAGGCAAAATATACAGTTTACGAGAACGGTTCTGACTTAAAAGGCGGTTTCGGAGAGGGTAATCTTAAAACAATAGACGAGATAGCAGACGTTACAGAAAATACAAACGGTCTTAAGACTGCTACGAAGAACGCAGACGGAAGCTTCAGTTTTTCTGCCAGAGCAACGGGAACTGACTCCGGTGTGAAAGGTACTTCTCTTAAAAAGGCTGATGTTACAGGTACAGTTAAGGCTGCAAGCGGATCATACGGAGAGTTTTTAAGAGTTGATTTTAACGGTAACTATGGTGATCTCGGAGCCAATATGCAGGCAGTTAAGTGGACATATTATGGCAATGACAGCACAAGAACCAAAGCACTTGCCACATATGGCACAAAGTTTGCATCAGACAACTGGATGCATAAGTCTATGGGAATCCAGCTTGGTCTCACAGATTCTCTTAGATGCAGCCTGCCTGATGGATATAATGGAACAGGATACTGGTCTGTTACAATCTATGCATTAGGTTATGAGGATTATACATATAATTTTGAGGCTACAGCTGCAAATATAGTTACACCACAGGTACCGGCAGATGAGACCTCAAAGAAAGCTCTTTCCGATAAGGTTTCGGAGGCTGATAAGCTGAACAAGGAGCTTTATACAGATAAAACATGGTCAAATATGCAGACTGAGCTTAATGAAGCAAAGGAGGCTTTAGCAAAGACTGACCTCATGCAATCAGAAGCCGAGGAAGCATTATCACACCTTACAGACGCCGTAAATAAACTGAAATCACAGTATGTTCTTATGAACATTCCATATGATGATTTTTACAAGGCTGATCTTAATAAAAATTCAGTCGCAGTAGATGCCACTACATCTGCCACAAAGCAGAAGACCAGAAATACTCTGGCAGCAGGCTCATATCATGCGGATGCAGAAGGAGAGCACATAAACGGTGTAACCTTCCCGGTAAAGGTCTCAGATGATTTCTATGATAACAATAATGGTTATACAAAGATTACAGATGACAGTAAGGTAGAAATCACAACAAATATGAAGGGCAAGACTTCTACAACAACATATGAGGGAAAGAAGGCTCTTTTTGAGAGTGCTGACTATTCATACTATGTACTTAGTGAGGTGCCTTCATATTACAAGACTGCAACAGTAGGCACAGATGAAAAGCTGTCATTTGGCGCTGTAAATGGAACTAAGACGCAGATAGCTGCCGACAAGGTAACTACAAAGTTCAAGACAAAAACAAAGTATGGAGACTATCAGCTCAATCTCGATGGCATAAAGGATGCTATGGACTTTGAAGATGATGATGTGGTTTACGGTGTTATTGTAAGCACCGATGACAACACAGATTATGCTATGCGTCATGTGGAGAATATCTGGAAAACAGAGGAGCTTGCATGGAGTGTGGGAATTGTTACAGATTCACACGGATGTACACTTTCATCTGACCACTACAAGTCTATGGTTGGAAAGACAATCAAAAATGTGACATACTATACAAGTAAGGGAATCTTCACTTTACCTGTAGATTACAAGGTGCTTGAGCACGCTAAGGATGCAGCTGTTGAAGCAAAAAATGCAGCAGTATCAGCAGGACAGGCTAATCTTGACGTTGCACTTCCGGATGATTTTAGTGCAGAATATGCAGTTACAGATGTAAAAGGAAATGTAGTAAAGGGATTTAATGTAGCAGAGGAAGCTTTAGCATCAGCAGCGTCAACATATGCAGCAAGCTATACTCAGAATAAGAAGCTTGTAATTACATATCCTAAGGGTGCAGAGAATACAGAGTATACGCTGACAGTATCTGATAAGAACAAAAAATATGCACCAATCACTACCACATTCGAGCTCTATGCAGAGGCAGTTTCTGCAGCATACAATAATGATGCAACAGCACCGAAGCTTGTAGTGGCAGATGGCGCAACACCAGCACAGTTTGCAGATTTTATTCGAAAAATCAAGTCTGTAAATGTAAATGGTAAGGATTATCCGGCAACAGGCAAGGGTGCAGTAAAGCTTATCAAGGAAGATGGTACAATTGATACTACGCAGGATATGTTTGATGAGGGTTCAAGCTTTAAAATCAAGGTATCAGCAACAGGATATAAGGATGTACTTTCATTTACATATGAGAAGCCTGTAGTCATTGATACTAAAGCACTTGAGAGTGCAATTGAAAAAGCAGATACACTCAAAGAAGCTGATTACACAGCAGACAGCTGGAAAACATTCTCACAGGTGCTTTCAAGTGCAAAAGCAGTGCTTGAGCAGAAGGATGACCAGACAAAGGTTGACAATGCAGTTGCGTCACTCAATAAGGCTATTGAAGGCTTAAAGAAGAAAGAAGCAGTAAATCCGGGAACATCGGGAAGTGGTACAGGAAGCACAGGTGCGATATCCGGAGGTACAGGAAGCTCTAATGGAGCCGGTTCGAATGCAACTGTAGCAACAGGTAACAAGTCAAATTCTACGACTACTAACACAACAGGTACTACAGCTAAAAAAGCTACAGTAAAGAAGGCTTCAAAGACAGGTGATACAAACCCTCTCATGGGCATGCTCGCTTTGGCATTTGCATCAATCAGTCTGGTGGGAGCAGCACTTTTTGCAAAAAAGCCAAACCGAAAATAATATAGATAAATGATTTAGTTTACAGTCAAGTAAAACTTTCTCTTGACATATTCCGAAAAAAGTTTAAAATAGGGTTTAATTTAATAACTAATCCAACAAAAGAGCGATGTTGTTCATACATCGCTCTTTTTTGCGTTTTTATGCATGGTTGGAGGAAAGCGAGGATGTATTATGAAAGAATTGAGTAATGTTATTTCGGCAATTGATGACTTCGTCTGGGGGCCGGTTATGCTGGTGCTCTTGGTTGGAACAGGAATTTATCTGACGTTTCGGACGCGATTTCTGACATGGAGGAACCTGGGCTATGCGCTAAAGAGCACACTCAGCAAGGAGGCACGCACAAAGAGCAGAGGAGAGGGCGATGTATCACCATTCTCGGCACTGACCACGGCGCTTGCAGCTACAATCGGCACAGGCAATATAGTAGGTGTCGCTACGGCTATGGTTTCCGGAGGACCCGGAGCACTTGTGTGGATGTGGATTTCAGCAGCCTTTGGACTTACGTCAAAATTTTCCGAGTGTATGCTTGCCATCAAATACCGTGAGGTAAATGAAAAGGGCGAGATGAGCGGTGGCCCGATGTATACGATGAAAAAGGGAATAAAGAATAAGAAGCTTGGAGCTGTTTTAGCGTGGCTTTTTGCATTTTTTGCAGTGGTAGCTTCGTTTGGCATCGGAAACATGACACAGGGTAACTCTATATCGGGAGCATTAAAGGCTACCTTCAATGTGCCAACCTGGCTGTCCGGAATAATTATTACAGTACTTGCACTTCTTATCATCGTAGGTGGTATCAAGTCAATATCAAAGGTTTCATCGGTTGTTGTGCCTGTCATGGCTATCTTCTATGTAATCTGTGGACTTATAGTAATAATAGGAAATATCTCTAACCTTCCGGCCGGTCTTGCAATGATTTTCAAGATGGCGTTTTCTGTCAAGGCAGTGGGTGGCGGAATGTGCGGAACAATCGTGGCGTCAATGATGAATGCTATGCGTTATGGTGTAGCCAGAGGCGTATTCTCAAATGAAGCAGGCATGGGCTCAGCTGCAATCACAGCAGCGGCAGCCACAACCGACAATCCGGTACGCCAGGGCTATATCAATATGACAGGAACCTTCTGGGATACAATAGTTGTTTGTACAATCACCGGACTTGCAATCGCATCATCAGGCGTGCTTGGCATGACAGATGCCGGCGGAGACTATCTGACAGGCTCTGATATCACAATAGCGGCCTTTAAGACAGTGCTTGGAACAGGCGGTGGCTGGCTTGTGACAATTGGTATCACTCTGTTTGCTTTTTCAACAATACTTGGCTGGGAGTATCACGGAGAGAAGGCTTTTGAGTATCTGCTCGGCACACACAGGTTCAACATGATTTACAGGGTGATTTTCTCACTCGTGGCATACATAGGCTGTACACAGACTCTGAGCCTGGTGTGGAACTTCTCAGATATTGCAAATGCACTTATGGCTATTCCAAACCTCATCTGTATGCTTCTTTTAAGTGGTGAGATAGCAAGTGATATAAAGAAATTCCAGCCGGAGATAAAAGGCAACCGTTAGGAAAATAATAGGTGTGTATTTAAACTTATCTTGAGATTCATTTAATATTTGTAATTGTATAGATAATCAGCTATACTATAAAAAAGTATAGCTGATTTTTATATGTCAAAGGGGTGAAGACGGGATGGGAATATACTTTAATCCTGGAAATGAGAGTTTTTTACAGTCAAAAAACAGTAGAATATATGTGGATAAGACAGAACTGCTCAATGAGTTAAATAGCAGATTGTCGACAGATGATAAATGTATTGCAGTAAGCCATGCAAGGAGATTTGGAAAATCTCATGCTGCCGGAATGATAGATGCATATTATAGTAGGGGCTGTGATTCAGCAGAGTTGTTTGAAGACACTAAGCTTGCAACAAATCCGGCATATAAAAAACATATGAACAAATACAATGTCATACATCTTGATATTTCATCATTTTGGGATGATTATAAGGCAAATATCATTGAAAAAATCAAGGAATACGTTGTGTCGGATTTGAGGGATGAATTTGAAGAAAAGGTTGATTTCTCAAAGAAATTCAGTGTTATACTGATGTCTGTTTATAAGCTTACCGGGATACAGTTTGTAATTATTATAGATGAATGGGATTGTGTAATCAGAAATAGTGATAACCAGAATCTGATTCATAATTATTTACAGTTTCTTCATTCATTGTTTAAATCAGAGGAATCAAAGTATTTCCTTGCTTTGGCATATATAACCGGGATACTTCCGATTAAAAAAATAAAGGACGAATCGGCATTGAATAATTTTCAGGAGTTTACAATGCTTAAATCCAGGCCGATTACACAATATTATGGTTTTACAGAAGAAGAAGTCATGATGCTGTGCAGGCAATACAACATGGATTATGAGAGCATGAAAGCCTGGTACAATGGCTATCTGATAGATGGTATGCATATGTATAATCCGAATTCTGTGTCGATGGCACTTAATTACAGGGATTTTGATTCTTATTGGAAAAACACATCATCATTTGAGTCAATCAATACATTTATAAACATGAATTATGAGGGCTTGAGGGATGATATTGTCAATATGCTGTCAGGGAAAAAATTATATGTAAACACCGAAACTTTTCAGAATGATTTTTCTACTGTTTCTTCAAAGGATGAAGCTTTGACAGCTCTGATTCATTTGGGATATCTGGGATATGACAGAGAGGAAGAAAGTGCATTTATTCCAAATTATGAAGTGAAAAAGGCATATCAGGCAGCTCTTTGCACAGGAGATTGGGGAAAAATTGGAAAATCAATTGCCAGATGTGATGAATTGTTAAGGGCTACAATTAATTGTGAAAGTGATAAAGTGGCAGAAATAATTGAGCTTGCACATGAATCATATACATCTGTTTTGAGATATAATGATGAAAACTCATTAAGCTGCGTTCTTACAATGGCCTATTTTACGGCACCGGCATATTACAATATTGTCAGAGAAATGCCGGCGGGCAAAGGATATGCAGATATGGTATTTATACCAAGAAAAAATGCCGGAAAACGCCCGGCAATTATAATTGAATTAAAGTGTGATAAGACTGCCGAGGCTGCAGTTAAACAGATTAAGGACAGGCACTATGAGGGAGCCCTGGCAGGCTATAAGGGAAAGCTTCTTTTGGTTGGAATCAATTATGATAGTCAAAATGGGGAGAAAAAGCATCATACCTGCGTCATAGAGGAATATGAAAAATAAGCACATTTCCCTATTGACGAATACCCTACATTGACATATCATAATATATAAGTGAAAGGGAGTAGCCGGCACGAAAGTGCTTACTTATCCGTCAGTACGATTGCTCATACATATCATATATATGACAGCAATCCGGAGAGTGATTAAATGGCGAGACTTTTGTTGTTTTATACAGCAGAAGTGTCGCCTTTTTTGTATATAAAAGCCTTCTGCTGATAGGACATAGCTGTAACTATCAATTAATCAGGCATCCTTAAAAATGACAGCAGAAGGAGGAAAATTATGATTTTTGTAGCAATTTTACTGCTTGTAGCAGGCTTTGTAGCACTGGTGAAGGGCGCGGATGTGTTTGTGGATGGAGCTGCGGCGCTCGCCGGGAAATTTGGTATTCCGCAGCTTGTGATAGGACTTACGATTGTGGCGATGGGCACGTCGCTGCCGGAGGCGGCAGTCAGCATCACTGCAGGAATAAAGGGCAATGCGGGTATCACAGTCGGTAATATAGTCGGCAGCAATATACTAAATATCCTTATAATCCTGGGAGTGACGGCACTTATCATAAATGTAGCCATACAAAAAACCACCTTCAAATACGAGATACCGTACATGCTTCTTATCACAGCGGTGCTTCTCGTGATGGGAATGACAGGTAATGAAATCACATTCATTGAGGGAGTTATACTGTGGATTTTATTTATTGCATATCTGCTTTATCTGTATCTTCTGGCCAAAAAAGGCAACGACGGTGGTGATGAGCAGTCTGTAAAGCTATATCCTGTATGGAAATGCCTGCTTTTTATTGTGCTGGGCGGTGTGTGCGTCGTGATTGGAAGCCAGCTTGTAGTAAACGGTGCCACGACTATAGCGAGAGCCTGTGGCATGAGTGAGCGCTTTATCGGACTGACAATCGTAGCATTCGGTACATCGCTGCCGGAGCTTGTGACATCTGTTTCAGCAGCACGCAAGGGAAATGCAGGAATTGCAATAGGAAATATAGTCGGCAGCAATATTTTCAATATACTCTTTGTAATCGGAACAGTAGCGCTCATCTGTCCGGTACCGTTTGAGAGCAGGTTTGTGATTGATACAGTTGTGGCAATCCTGTGTGGTGTGCTCCTGTGGGGCGGCACGATAAGACACAAAGAGCTTAGAAAGCCATGCGGAGTGGTGATGCTGCTTTGCTATGTGGCATATTTTGTGTATCTGGCAGTTATGTAATGATGTTTTTTCGGAATTGCGATGAAGAGACTATAATTAAATTTAGCAAATCGTCAATAATTGTGCATACAAATTAGTGATTTAATATCAAAATGATAGTGATTTTGCAATAAATATAAACAATTGATTAAAAATAGCACTCTCGCTTGACAAGTGCTAATTGCAGGTGTATAACGTAGTCAGAACGAACGGAAGGAAGCGATTATAATGGATAAAAACCCAAAGCATCCATTGAAGAAAAAGAATAAGGCAGATGCAAAGAAGCATCAGAAGCATGTATACGAATAGCAGCTTCCGTTAAGGAATACTATCCAGTAAGCACAATGTACCCCAGCCCGTTACAGGGTTGGGGTATTTTGCGTTTTTGGCAGTATTTTCAGAGACTTTTCCTGAGGCAGATGTAAATACATTTTCTCCCGAACCTTTTATCAGAGAGGCCTTTAGCTTGTCGCCATACATATAGGGGTCATTTCCACGCACAACACCCCATTCCATCAGAAGCGCAGCCGCACCGGTCACAAACGGCGCAGCCATGGAGGTGCCTGTTTTTGAAGTGTAGCCTCCGGTGTTTGAGCAAGAGATAATGTCCACGCCGGGCGCTATGATATCAGGCTTTATGCTGTTAAAGGCCCATGTATAGCCGCGGCCGGAAAAGGCGGCTGCGCGGTTTGCGCGGCTGTCATAGGCTCCGACAGATATGACATTTTGGGCGGTTGAGGGGATGGTAAGGGTGATATCGGGTGATGCGTGGATAAATGAGGTCTGTGCATTGCGCAGAGCACCTGACGGCAGCCATATATCCCATGAGCCGTCCTTTACAGATATGGGCGCAAGTGATATTTTCCAGATGCCTGAGGATATATATTCTGATCCCATGAGTTCAATGAATATTTCCTGAAATGGAGAGTAGGGTGAGGGACCGCCGCCTGTTATATATATGTCTGTCCCATCGAGCCTGTATCTGTATGTAAAGCCCTTTGCCTGATTGGTAATTGTATCGGGAATCTCCAGCATATCATTATTTGGTGCACTAATGCGTATCTGTATTTCATCCCAGTATTTTTTCCATAAATCTATGGAAAGAGACGGCTCAGGGTAGCCTATTGCAAGCTCCGCATCGGCAGGATATGAGCTGCCGTTTGCATGGCCAAAGCCGGCTCCATCGTTGCCTGAGCCGACTGAGACAGCGCAGCGGTAGTTTTCTGCTATATAGTCCAGGTATGCTTCAAGCAGTGAGGTGCCACTGTGAGAGCCGTTACTTGTGCCAAAGCTTAGGTTTATGGCGATAGGCATGTTCATATCGATGGATTTTCTTATGCAAAAGTCCACTGCCAGCATGATCTGTGTGGTTGTGGGAAAGCTGGCACCGCCTGAGGTTTTAAGCTTTACGACTATAAGAGTGCTCTCATAAGCGACACCGCGATACTTCGTATTTTGTTCATTACCATTATCATTTCCGTTTCCGGCAGCAATTCCTGCCACATGCGTGCCGTGTCCGGATAGGTCGATGCTTGGACAGATGCGCTGCATCTCTAAGCTGTTTCCTGCATTTATGGCTTTTGTGATTGTGTCGCGGTCATATAAGGTGCCAAAGGGGATGGCATCAGTGTTTGAGTAATTATCGGAAACAGTCTGATCCCACAGATAGGCTATTCTGCTTACCCCATCCTGTATAAAAGCCGGATGGGCATAGTAAATGCCGGAGTCGATAATGCCTACGAGCACGCCTTTTCCGGTCAGATTGTATGGATTGGTGTGTACGGGAGTGATGCATGAGGCCTGCGAGCCCTCGTATACATCGTAGTTAAATTGCTTTGGCTTTTCCATATATATGATTTCATCGCACAGTGCGACGGTATTTACGAGGGATTTCTCAATTACAAGCACCGCATAGTTTCCGAGCAGCCTCGTGATGAGGACAGAAGGGAATTTTTCTTTTATATTTTCGATGTCACCGACATATTTCACTATCACTTCCCAGCTGTCACTCTCAGGCAGATAGCCGCTTGAAAGCCCGCCCTCCTTCCCGAGCTCATAAGGGGTGGAAAGCAGGGCGGCTGACAGCTGTGGAGAAATTTTCTCACTAAAAGCTATTTCCATGATAACCTCCATTTTTTATTAGTAAAATATTAAAAAAATCTTAAAAGACAAAAGCAATATACATTTGGTATGATTAATTCATAATCAATCAATTTATTATAAGTAACCGGGAGGTCGAAATGAGTAAAAAGAAAAAGATTATCATTTCAGTGATTGCAGCTGTGATTATCATAGCAGTTATTGTGTCAGCTGTTGTCATTGCAATGACAAAGGGAAAGAACGCAGCAAAGGCATCGGGCGTGTATGCAAACAAGGTTTCTGATGTCATGTATCAGGCGGGTAGCACTGACAAGTACAGCGGTGTCGTGGAAGCGGCTGATACCATGGATATCAAGGCTGACAGTGAGAAAACAGTGAAGGATATTCTTGTATCGGAGGGTGATGAGGTACAGGTGGGTACACCTCTTTTTACTTATGATACAAAGGAGCTTGCTGCGAAAAAGGAAAGCGCCACTCTTGAGCTTGAGAGCTTAAACAATACGCTTTCAGGCTATGATGCACAGATAGAGCAGCTCACCAAGGAAAAGAAGGAAGCATCAAAGGATCAGCAGCTTGACTATACACTGCAGATTCAGCAGGCACAGACACAGCAGAAGCAGACTCAGTACGATGTTGCAACGAAGAAGGCAGAGATAGAAAAGTACGATGAGAGCATCAAAAATGCCACTGTAAACAGCACAATGGTCGGTGTTGTTAAGAAAATCAATGAGAATCAGAGTGCAGACACAGCAGATTCTGCATTTATGACAATTGTTGCCACCGGTGATTACAGGGTAAAGGGCACAATCGATGAGCAGAGCTTTTTAAACAGTGGACTGTCAGAGGGACAGGCGGTTATCGTGCGCTCAAGAGTTGATGAGTCAAAGACCTGGCAGGGTACCATCAGCAAGGTTGATACTGAGAATCCTCAGACTGATAACAGCAATTCAGGCATGTATGACGATGGAAGCAGCGAGCAGAAGGCCTCAAAGTACAATTTCTATGTGCAGCTTACAGGCACAGGTGATATGCTTTTAGGACAGCATGTATATGTGGAGCCGGATTTCGGACAGACGCAGGTGAAGGAGGGCATATGGATTGATGAGAGCTACGTCGTAAAGGATGGCGATGATGCATATGTCTGGACACTCAATAAAAAGAATAAGCTTGAGAAGACAAAGGTTGAGCTTGGAGACTATGATGAGAACCTCATGATGTATGAAATTAAATCAGGACTTAAGAAGGATGACTACATAGTATGGGCATCTGATGACCTTTATGAGGGCGAGCCGGCACAGACCTGGGAAGAGTACATTGAAAATGGCGGCGGTGAAGATTCAGTCTATGACGATATGGGTACAGAAGCCATTGATGAGCAGATGCTTGAGGGCACTGAGGGCGGTCCTGTTGATGATGGAATCATGGATGAGGGCACAATGGACGAAGGTGCTGCCGCTGACGGTGCAGATGCCACTGGTTCAGGTGACGCGGAGGTACAGTAGATGATTCTAGAACTCCAGCATATTTACAAAAACTATGACCAGGATAAGCTCGTGGTGCCGGTTTTAAAGGATGTCTCACTCCAGATTGAGGAGGGAGAGTACGTGGCAATCATGGGTCCGTCGGGCTCCGGCAAGACCACTCTCATGAATATTGTGGGATGTCTTGATCTGCCAACCTCGGGCACATATATACTTGACGGCAGACCTGTCAGTGAGCTGAAGGAAAAGGAGCTTACGAGGGTAAGGCGCGATACAATTGGATTTGTATTCCAGAATTTCCAGCTCATGCCACGTGAGAGTGCACTTGACAATGTGTGCCTGCCACTCATATACGCAGGTGTGAGCAAAAAGGACAGAAGGCAGATGGGCATGGAGGCCTTAGAGCGTGTTGGACTTTCAGACAGGGCTGATTTCAAGCCTACGCAGCTTTCGGGAGGACAGAAGCAGAGAGTGGCGATAGCGAGAGCGATGGTCAATCACCCAAAGCTTCTGCTGGCGGATGAGCCTACGGGAGCACTTGATTCAAAGTCCGGCAAGCAGGTGCTTGAACTCTTTGAGAGCCTTAATGAGTCAGGTGTGACGGTTGTTATGATTACACATGACAGAAAGGTCGCAGAGCAGGCAAAGCGCATTGTTCACATCATAGATGGTGAGATAACAGAGGAAGGACAGGAGGCAGGTAATGAAAAAGAAAAAGAAAATTAAGATCATTATAATAGCTGTCCTTGTAGTTGCGGTTGCAGCGGGAAGCATCACAGGAGTTGTTTATTACAAGAATTCCAAGGGGCTTGCTTCCGTTATGAGCGTTTCAATGATCAGCACGACAAACGACTACACATCCATGACCAGTGAGGGAATGGTGTGCGATGATGCATGTCAGACAATCAATTTAAAGGATGGACAGAAGGTGACTGAGGTTTATGTCACAAAGGATCAGCAGGTAAAGGCCGGAGATAAGCTCCTTGCATATGATGTGACGAGCCTTTCCCTCTCGGTTGAGATGAAGCAGCTTGAGATACAGAGTCTTGAGAATCAGCTTACATCAGAAAAGCAGAAGCTTGACAAGCTAAAGAACACTAAGCCGGTTGCAAAGCAGCCTGAGAGTCCTGTTACACCTGAGCCACAGCCTGACACACAGCCGGCTGCATCTGAGCAAAAGCCTGATGAAGAGCATGATGTGATATCTGATCTGTCAGTGGCTGAAGGAAGCGGTACAGAGGCCGATCCTTATGTATTTACATGCACAGAGGCTTCATATGTATCGGGAGCGCTTTTGAATACACTCGCTGATAAGAGCGCTGTAGCACGGTTTGTGATTGGAGATGCTAACGCACCTGATATGGAGCTTACCGTAAGAGGAGATAAGCTTGGCAGCTATGATGACAGCGATGAGATAAAGCTTTTCCTTGCAGGCACAATTACAGCAGGAAATGAGCCGTCAGACAGCACAGCAGACAGTGATGCAGAACAGACCACACAGCCTGATGCTGATACCGCTTCAGAAGAAAAGACATACACAGCAGATGAGCTTAAGGATGCCATAAAGGAGCAGACCAGAAGTGTTGCCGATGTTGATTTACAAAAGAGAATTGCACAGGCTGATTTAAAGGAGTTGCAGAGTGAGCTTGAGGATGGCGTGGTATATGCAAAGAAGGACGGAATCGTGACAACAGTTTGCGATCCTGCAAATCCACCACAGGACGGCACACCTTTCTTACAGCTTTCAGGAGCGGCAGGCCTATATATCAGCGGAACAATCGGTGAGCTGGATCTGGATACGGTAAAGGTAGGACAGAGCGTATCAGCAGTCAACTACATGACAGGTGATACCTATGAGGGCACGATATCCGAGATAAGCAATGTGCCGTCAGACAGTGTCAATTACTATGGAGACAGCAATCCGAACTCATCATTCTATGAGTACACTGCATACATTGAGAATCCGCAGAATCTCAAAAAGGGTGATTCACTGGAGCTGACTATAGATACATCATCAGAGGGCTCTGACAGTGGACTTTATATCGACAAGTCATATGTCAGAACAGAGAACGGACAGTCATATATATACAAGGATGACAACGGAAAGCTCAAAAAGCAGACTGTCAAAACAGGCAAGTCACTCTGGGGCTCATATGTGGAGATTAAGTCAGGTCTGACAAATGATGACTATATCGCATTCCCGTATGGAGTCAGGGAGGGCGAGAAAACCAAGGTGTCCGAAGATGGTATGTATTAGTTTAGCAGGGAGGATTAAAGATGCTTGAAAATATTAGATTGTCCTTTAGGGGAATCTGGTCACATAAGATGCGTTCGTTTCTGACCATGCTTGGAATCATCATCGGAATTGCAGCAATTATTGCGATTGTTTCCACAATTCAGGGCACAAACGAACAGATAGAAAAGAACCTCATAGGTTCGGGAAGTAATAACGTAAAGGTCACACTGCAGAAGGATGGCTATGATATGGATTTGTCATATGATTCGGCTCCTGCGGGAGTGACCGAGGTATCGGCTGCCACACTTGACAGCATAAAGGAGCTTGACCATGTAGAAAATGCAGCCCTTTACCGCACAAGACAGGCTTACAATGCAGTTTATTATCTGAACACTGCGCTTTCGGGCGGCAATATAACGGGTGTCGATGACGGATATTTCGACACAGCAAGCTATGTAGTCATGAAGGGCAGAGGCTTCTCAAAGAATGACTATGCAAAGGCCCGCAGGGTTGCACTTATCGATGAGAGCGTGGAGAGCAGCCTGTTTTCAGGAGAGAGTGCGCTCGGCAAGACGGTAGAGATACAGGGATATCCGTTTACAGTAGTCGGTGTAGTCACAGAAAAGGACAGCTATGACCTGGTAATAAACTCAATGGATGATTACTATATGTATGCCTATGATGACAGCCAGGGCAATGTATTTGTGCCAAGCGGCACATGGCCGGTCATATTTGGCTATGATGAGCCGCAGAACCTTCTGCTTAAGGCAGACAGCACAGATACCATGGCTACAGTAGGAAAAGCGGCTGAGGAGATACTTAACAGCAATTTAAATGTCACAGACGGCTCTGATGTGACCTACAAGGCACAGGATTTACAGGAGCAGGCAAAGCAGATACAGCAGCTCAGCCAGTCAACCAACATGATGCTCATATGGATTGCCGGAATATCACTGCTCGTCGGAGGTATCGGTGTCATGAATATCATGCTTGTGTCAGTCACAGAGCGTACCTCAGAGATAGGACTTAAAAAAGCAATCGGAGCGGGAAAGGGAGCAATCCTCGGACAGTTCCTCACAGAGGCGGTTGTGCTCACAAGCCTTGGAGGCTTAGTCGGAGTGCTTGTCGGAGTGATACTCTCTAAGGTCATCTCAATGCTAAACGGCACGCCGACAGCGATAAGCCCGGCAGCAGCTATACTTGCAGTACTTTTTTCCATGGCAATCGGAATCATATTCGGTATGCTTCCATCATACAAGGCAGCGAACCTAAACCCTATTGACGCACTGCGCCATGAGTAATTCTTATTGAAACCGCTGCTATTGTGAAAAAAATAACAATTCTTTGTATTTTGATGAATACAAGGGTAGAAAAAGTTTAAAAAATTTTGTAGAATGTTCCTAGTAGATAAATACTAGGAGCATTTTTTTAGAGGAATCAGCTCATATGATATGGGAAGTGTCACATGATGTAATGATTCTTCTAAGTATGTAAATCAATAGGTAACAATATACATTTATTTTAAAGAAAAGGAGATAATATGTACGCTGACGAAAACGTAATCAAAATCAAACATGCAGTTTTGCTTGAGGTCGCAAAGGCTGCATTTGCAGGTAACCTCGATGAGATCAGAGATGACATCCCATTTACACTGATTCCGGGACCGACACCTCAGTTCCGTTGCTGTATCTACAAGGAGAGAGAGATCATCCGTCAACGTGTCAGACTGGCAGAGGGTAAAGCACCAAGCGTAAATGATGACGGCAATATCATCCAGGTAATCAGCTCAGCATGTGAGGATTGTCCGATTTCAAGCTACACAGTTACTGAGAACTGTCAGAACTGTCTTGGCAAGGCTTGTATCAATGCATGTAAGTTCGGAGCAATCGAGGCAGGACGTCTCCGCTCACATATCGACCCACAGAAGTGTAAGGAGTGTGGACGCTGTGCACAGGCATGTCCTTACAATGCTATCGCTCATTTAAAGAGACCATGTAAGTTCTCTTGTCCTGTAAATGCCATTACATACAATGAGTACGGCATCTCAGTAATTGATGAGAGCAAATGTATCAGATGTGGCAAGTGTATCCACAGCTGTCCATTCGGAGCTATCGGATCAAAGACATACATCGTAGATGTAATCGATGCAATCAAGTCAGAGAACAAACATGTATACGCTATGGTTGCACCAGCAGCAGAGGGACAGTTTGGAGTAAACATCACTATGAACAGCTGGAAGAAGGCTATGCAGGCAGTTGGCTTCAATGGCTTTGTTGAGGTAGCACTCGGAGGAGATATGACAGCAGCATACGAGGCTGATGAGTGGCTTGAGGCATACGAGGCAGGAGAGAAGAAGGTTACATCATGCTGTCCTGGATTTGTAAATATGGTTAGAAAGCACTATCCAGAGCTTGCTGACAAGATTTCTACAACTGTTTCACCTATGTGTGCGGTTTCAAGAATGATCAAGGCAAAGGATCCTGATGCAGTTACAGTATTCATCGGACCATGTGTTGCCAAGAAGTCAGAGGTAGAGGATCAGAAGATAGAGGGAAATGCAGACTATGTACTTACCTTCAGCGAGATTCGTGCTATTATGAAGGCAAAGGGAGTACAGCTTGAGGCTGATGATACCTCATATCAGGAGGGCTCAGTATTCGGTAAGCGTTTCGCAAACTCAGGCGGAGTTACAGCAGCTGTAATCGAGAGCATGAAGGAAAAGGGCGAGGATGTTGATTGCAAGGTTTGCAAAGCAAACGGAGCAGCAGAGTGTAAGAAGGCACTTCTCCTCATGAAGGCAGGCAAGCTTCCTGAGAACTTTATCGAGGGAATGGCATGTGAGGGTGGCTGCGTAGGCGGACCAAGCTCATACAATGACATGGTATCTACCAAGAAGTTCCGTGATGATCTCTTAAGCAGAGCAGATGACAGAAAGATTCGTGACAATATCGCCAACTACCATATGGAGACATTTGAGATGCACCGCAAGGAGCAGTAAAAATGATTGTTACTGCCAAAGCGTGGCTTGAATAGTTACATAAGCTTTTAAATCCCCCGACTTGTTCGGGGGATTTTTGTGTATGCGAATATCTGAAAAAAGCTATGTGGTTAGTCATATTGAAAGCTTAATAGTAACAAAGATATTAAATAAATTAAGTACATATTACGACTCTATCACGGGTTTTCGGGATAAAGAAACAATTGTAACACAACTGAAATATATGAAGCCAACATTAAGAAATTCTAAAGGAATTTGCAGTAGCAAAAAAGATTGTTTAACGCTATAATAGATACTGCTTGAAATAATATTATCAGGTTTGAGTAATAATATAGAGAGAATAATTATAAAATGCTAAAGAGGATTAGAAAAATGGACAAAAATAAAAAGATGATTATCGGTATACTTGCGGCTGCAATAGTTCTGGTGGTGGCGTTTATAGTATATATCACATGCTTTGATTCACACATTGAGTTCAGCAGTAAGTTTAAAAACGGTATCACTGTTGAGTATGGCAAAAAGTTTGAGGAGCCCAAAATTAAGGCGTATGTCAGAGGCAGGCTCATAAACCGAAAGGGAAAAGAGATAAAATGCACTATAGACAGTAATGTCGATGCGACAAAGACTGGTTCATACGAGATAAAGGTAACTGCTCAATACGGTAAAAAAACAGCGACACAGACCATCAAGGTTGAGGTGAGGGATAAGAAGGCTCCGGAGATTGCATTAAATGGCGATGCAGAGATGACTGTAGAGGCAGGCAGCGAGTTCAGTGACCCGGGATATACGGCAACAGACAACTATGACGGCGATCTGACAGACAAGGTATCTGTCACAGGAGCAGTCGATACATCAAAGCCGGGAGACTATGAGATAAAGTACAGTGTCGCAGACTCGTCAAAGAATGAGAGCGAGGCCAAAAGGACTGTGCATGTCACAGATACCACGGCACCGCAGATAAAGCTTTCAGGTGATGATTTTATGTCAGTTAAAAAGGGTGATAAGTACAGTGATCCGGGATATACGGCAACAGACAACTGTGACGGAGATATCACAGACAGTGTTAAGGTATCAGGAGATAAGGTAGATAAGGATAAGGCGGGAAAGTATACTGTGACCTATGAGGTCTCAGATTCATCAGGAAATAAGGCTAAAGCTACAAGAGTGGTAAGTGTGTATGATCCGGCTGCCACGGCAGACACGGTAAATCCGGGCAACAAGATTATTTATCTGACCTTTGACGATGGTCCGGGAAAGTATACACAGGGACTTTTGGATGTGCTTGATAAATACAATGTAAAGGCTACCTTCTTTGTTACAAATACGCATCCTGACTATCAGAATCTGATAGCAGAGGAGGCAAAGAGAGGACATACAGTGGCTATCCACTCTGCCAGCCACAAATACAACCAGATATATACAAGTGAGCAGGCATTCTTTGATGACCTTGAGCAGATGAACAGTATCATAAAGGCACAGACAGGAAATGATGCGTCAATCATCAGATTCCCGGGAGGCTCATCAAATACTGTGAGCAAGGATTACTGTCCGGGCATTATGACACAGCTCGTCAATGATGTGACAGCAAGAGGCCTTTTATACTGTGACTGGAATGTATCGAGCGGAGATGCAAACAACAAGCCAATCAGCACAGATCAGGTGGTACAGAATGTTATCTCAGGAGTGCAGAGCCACAACGTATCAGTTGTATTGCAGCACGACATAAAGGATTTCAGTGTCAATGCGGTCGAGCAGATCATCCAGTGGGGACAGGCGAATGGCTATACATTTTTACCGCTTACCACAAGCTCACCAATGTCTCATCATCGCGTAAACAACTAAAAGCACAAAAAACAATAAAAAAGCACAAAAAAGAAGAGTTCGAAATGAACTCTTCTTTTTTAATCATGATTCTTATATCTTATTCCCCAATTAACATTTTTGTAACTGTTATTTTACCTAAATATATAATAAAGAAAAAGGTACATAGAAACTAGATTGACAGAGTAGTCAAATTATTTAACTACCTCAACGTTAACTGCCTGTGGACCTTTAGCGCCATCAGTGATATCGAACTCTACTGCTGCACCTTCCTCGAGAGTTTTGAAGCCCTCCATATTAAGTCCTGAGAAATGTACGAATACATCCTTTCCGTCCTCGGCTGTGATGAATCCGTAACCCTTTTGGTTGTTGAACCATTTTACTGTACCTTTGCTCATCGAAAGTACCTCCAAATAATAATAATGCTGCTTACGCAACTAACGTTAGAATAGCATAACAGGTTTAAGATGTAAAGCAATAAAGTCAAAGTTCTTTAAAGTTTATGTCATTATTTGCTAAAAATTTCATTACAAGCCTATCCCATTCACTATCTAAGGTCTTATCCGCTGAAAAAATATTGTAGGATATCCCGGTTGTGAGAGTTAAAAGCTGGCTTTGATACCTGATATTTATGAAAAAACCACTGATATCGGATACAGTGAAGGCCGAGTGCAGACTGCTTAAGGTGTGCTCCATATTTTCAGGTGAAAGCAGAAAGACAAACTTGAATGACGACGGCGTCTGTCTGCCCTTTATCAGGTCGAAGCAGTTTGTGCGAAGCATCTTAAAAGGGAGCATGTCATAGCCTGCTATGCCGTTTTCCTCAAGCTCTGTGGAGCTGTAAAAGCCCTTTTGCAGGTGGCCGTCTATGACGTATGAGGCGGCCTTTGTGATGACGGCCTCCTGGAGCAGGAAGTTGTCGAATATTTCCGTGCGAAGCAGCTTGTTCATAAAATCCTTTGTGTCTGTCAGTTCGATTGATATCATAATTTCTCCTCATTTCCCGCATTGTATGTGACAGCGAATGATTGCTCTCAATGGTTTTTGAATAGTTACTATTACTACATCATACATCAGATTCGCAGATTATGCCACAAAAATAAAGCCTGTCAAACTGGAATAATTGTTAAGTCCGTGGTAGAATAAATGCGTTATGCAATGAAAACAGGAGGCAATCCATGAAACAGGAAAAATTATTTAATTTACTTAAAGCGGCAGTTTCGCCATGCGAGTGCGTGAGGGCTGCAAAGCAGGAGCTTTTGGAAAACGGATTTGAGGAGATAGATTATACAGGCGACTGGAGGCTTGTGCGCGGTGGCAGATATGTCTTAAATCACCATGATACAACCATGTTTGCGTTTACTGTAGGAAGCGGCTACAACAAAAAGGATATGGTGCGGATAGCGGCAGCTCACACAGACTATCCATATCTTCGCATAAAGCCAAATCCGGATTTTATGACAAATTCATATGCACAGGTCAATGTAGAGGTGTATGGAGGACCGATTTTAAACACATGGTTTGACAGACCTCTCGGAGTGGCAGGACGCGTGGCTGTAAAGAGTGATGATGTGTTTAACCCACGTATGGTGCTTTACAGGTCCAAAAAGCCTGTCATGATTATTCCAAATCTTGCCATTCATATGAACAGGGATGTGAATAAGGGAGTTGAGATAAATAATCAGGTGGATCTGATGCCGGTGCTTGATTCAATACCTGAGGATGAAAAGACCACAGATTATTTCCTTAGCTTTCTGGCAAACGAGCTGTCTGTGGAAAAGAGCGATATCATAGACTTTGAGCTCAATACATTTTGCATGGATGAGCCTACATTTGTCGGTGTGAATGATACTATGATTTCATCGCCTAGAATCGACAACCAGTCATCCTGCAGGGCACTTCTTGATGCGATAGAGGATGGATACAGAGCTGATGGAATAAATATCATAGCACTTTTTGATCATGAGGAGATTGGAAGCAGCAGTAAGCAGGGCGCTGCCTCTATAATGCTTCACGATATGCTCAGACGCATTTTAAGAAATATGGACCTTACAGAAAATGAGATAGATGAGAGCATCTATGATGCCATGCTTTTGTCTGTCGATGTGGCTCATGCGCTTCATCCTAATAAAAAGGAAAAGATGGATATCACAAATAAGCCGGTCATGGGAAAAGGCTTTTGTATCAAGCAGGCGTGCTCGCAGTCGTATGCTACGGATGCACAGGCTATCGCTATTCTCTGCCAGCTGTGTGATGAAAAGGGCATACCGTACCAGCGCTTTGTGAACCGCTCGGACAGCCGTGGAGGCAGCACACTCGGCTCGATTGCAGGCACGCTTTTGCCGGTAAAGACGGTGGATATAGGCATACCTATTCTTGCCATGCACTCAGCCTGTGAGCTGATGGGAGCACGCGATATGAAAGCCTTAAGCGACTGTGTGACCGCATTTTTCGGGTAACAATTGTAATAGGTTATATGGAAATATATACAGAAACCTCTTGCATAAGTTTGGTTTTCGTGTTAATATGACGTAGTAATGAAAACTACTTGTTACGGAATAAAATAACTTTTAAAAAAGTAATTTAAACTCTTATTATCATATAATGCAGGAGGAAACGATATGTATAAGATTATAATAGATAGCTGTGGTGAGCTCACAGACAGCCTTAAGAAGGATGGACATTTTTGCAATGTAGCACTTGAGCTTGATGTTGACGGATACAGGATCCGCGATGATGAGAGCTTTGACCAGCATGATTTCCTTAGAAGAGTCAAGGAGAGTGTAAAGGGACCAAAGTCGTCATGCCCTTCTCCTGAGGAGTACATGCAGGCATTTGAGGGAGAGGCAGACCATGTCTATGTTATCACACTTTCAGGCAAGCTCAGCGGCTCATACAACAGCGCTGTTTTAGCAGTCAATCTGTACAATGAGGAGCATGAGGACTCGGGCAAGCAAATATATGTATTCAATTCACGCTCAGCATCTATCGGCGAGACGCTTATCGGCATGAAGGTGCAGGAGCTCGAGGAGAGTGGACTTTCATTTGATGAGGTTGTAAAGCAGACTGAGGAGTATATTTCTTCCATGAATACCTTCTTTGTGCTTGAGACACTTGACACCTTAAGAAAGGCAGGCCGTCTTAGCAACCTGAAGGCTTTTGTAGCCAGCACTTTAAATATAAAGCCTGTCATGGGCTCAACAGATGAGGGCTCAATACAGCAGCTTGGTCAGGCCCGTGGCATGAAGAGGGCGCTTGCCAAGATGGTGGAGGATGTTGTGGCTGCCACAAAGGACTGTGAGCACAGGATTCTTGCAATTTCACACTGCAACTGTCCGGAGCGTGCGCAGTATGTGAAGGAATGTCTTGAGAAGCTTGCCGGATTTAAAAAGATTGTCATTGTGGATACTGCCGGTATCTCAAGTATGTATGCAAATGACGGAGGCGTTATTATAGCAGTATAACGATATGGTCTTTATTTTACCGGCCGGATATATTATAATGATGGCATGGGAAATTTAGATTATACACAGGTTTTAAACAAAATAGAAAATACACGCCGTTTCGGCAATGAGCCCGGAGTGGTAGTGACAGCACAGGTCATAAGGGTGCTGCAAGAAAAAGGAAAGCAAAAGCGCATAATACCGTATATCCATGTGGCAGGTACCAATGGAAAGGGGTCAGTATGCGCTTTTCTTTCTAGTATACTAAAAAAAGAGCATATGAGAGTAGGCACGTTTGTATCACCGCATCTGGTGGATTTTGAGGAGCGCATCACTGTTGACGGACATATGATACCTAAGGAGGATGTCACAAGGCTTGGAAACTATCTGCTTGATATAGATTTTGGCATAGGGCTTACGATGTTTGACTACTGCCTTGCTATGGCTCTTTTGTACTTTGAGGAGCAGCAGTGCGATTATATGGTCATCGAGACCGGGCTTGGCGGCAGGCTCGACTCAACGAATGCAATCGGCACACCGCAATGTGCCGTTATTACAAAGATAGGCTACGACCATATGGCCATCCTTGGCAGTGATATAGCGGATATAGCGGCTGAAAAGGCCGGTATCATAAAGGAAAACGGCACAGTGGTGGTGGAACAGCAGGATAAACGTGCCATGCAGGTAATCGAGCAGGAAGCGCAAAAAAAGCATGCAAGGATAATAACTGTGGAGCAAAGTGATATAGCGCGCTGCAGCGGCTACGCACTGAGGCTTTACGGTACATTCCAGTGGGAGAATGCAGCAGCGGCAGAGCTTGCGGCGCGGTATGTGCTCGGAAAACGCTATAGTGGGCCGGAGTATGAAACTCAAAATGATAGGACAGGCTTGCCGGCGAAGGAAGCAGACTTAAATGACAGGATAAAGAGTGCTCTTGAAGAGGCTGTGTGGCCTGGGCGCATGGAGATAGTCTCAAAGGAGCCGTTTCTGTTAGTGGACGGAGCACACAACAGCAATGGAGTTGATGCACTCAAAGAAAGCCTCATGCATATGTATCCGGATGAGAAATTTTGCTTTTTCATGGGAGTCATGGCGGATAAGGACTATGATGTGATGATACGTGAGATTTTGCCGCTTGCAGAGAAGTTTTATACAGTGACACCGGATTCTGACAGGGCACTGCAGGCATCAAACCTTGCTGAGTTTATCAGAAAAGAGGGAGTTAAGGCAACAGAGCTTTCAGGAGTTGATGAGATAGAAAAGCACCTGAAAAGCGATACAAAAAATGTTGCATTTGGCTCATTGTATTTTATTGGGGAGCTAAAACAACAGCGGATATAAATACCGGATATAAGAGGATGATTTATGGCTGATATTTTAAAAATTTTTAAAAGAGATATGTGCGGTATATTCCGCAATGTGCTTGTACTCATTATAGTTATAGGACTGTGCGTGCTGCCGGCGCTGTATGCATGGTTTAATATCTATGCCAACTGGGACCCGTATGGCAACACAGGTAATATCGCAATTGCGGTAGTCAATCTTGATAAGGGATGGACGAAGAATGACAGCGAAACAGTCAATATGGGCGATGGTGTGGTAGAATCATTAAAGCAAAAGGATACTATAGGCTGGAAGTTTGTCAAATCAGAGGAAAAGGCTATTGAGGGTGTTAAGTCCGGCAGATATTATTCTGCGCTTGTCATAGATGAGCAGTTTACCTACAGCATGTATCATGGTGTAGCTGACAATATTGAAAATCCAAGGATTACCTACTATCTCAATGACAAGAAAAACGCTGTTGCGACAAAGATAACGGACAGCGCAGCAAGTGCTGTTAAATCAAGCATTAATAAGCAGTTTTTAAAGGTGCTTGCAGAGCAGGTATTTAAGGAGACAAACGTAATATCCGATGACATGAAGGAAAAGGATGCTGTGGGGCAGATGACCGGTAAGCTTGAAGCAGTGTCTGAGAGTCTCACACAGTACGATGCCATGATAGATACGTTTATCGACGGAAATAAAGCGTTGTCACAGGTATCTAAAGAGACAGGCGAAGCACTGAAGGACGGGCAGGATAAGCTTGCAAAGGGCACAGACAGGCTTGAAGAAAGCAAAGCGGATTTACAGTCCACCAGACAATCCTTCGACAGCTTTAGCGCTGATATCACATCGGCATTAGCAAATGTGAAGAGCTCAATTGATGATATATCAAAGCAGATTACAGATGCAAATCTGTCACAGGATGTGAATACATTGCAAAGCGATGTGAAGAATATTAAACAGTCAGCGGATGCATTGAAAGGTAATATTGACACTCTTGAGGATAAGATCAACAAAATAAAGCCGGATACGGACGATACACATGTCGGCACACTTATTTCCAATATAGAGCTTGTTAAGGAGCAGACAAGGAGCATGATAGAAAGCACACAGTCTGTGGATTTATCGGGAAAGACACAGAATTCTGAGGAAACACTTAAGAGTGTTATGTCAGCTCTTTCAACGACTGCGTCATCGCTTAATGCTACATATACCTCACAGATAGTGCCGCAGGTGGACGGCATGATAGGCAGTATGTCGTCTGTGCTTGATTCGATGCAGACCACACTTGGCAGTCTGAGTCAGACATCAGGCTCTATGGCGCAGGTATTTGACGGAGTGGACAGCACGCTTGATACACTCAATATGAGCATGACTCAGCTTAAGAGTATCATAGAATCAGCATCAGACAAGATAAATGAGACACTGGATAGGCTTGAAGCAGCCTCTGAGGATGAAAAGGCTGATATCATAGTGAATCTGCTTTCGGGTAATCCTGAGACTCTTGGCAGCTTCTTTTCAGAGCCGGTACAGGTATCCGATAATTACATATATGAGATAGCCAATTATGGCTCAGGAGTAGCACCTTTTTATACGACACTTGCCATATGGGTAGGCATGACAATACTTGTTTCACTGGTAAAGGTTCACGCAGATGCTAAGGAGCTCAAGGCACTGAAGCCTTCACAGCTTTATTTTGGCAGATATCTGACATTCTTTTTACTGTCTCAGATACAGGCATTTATCATTGTGCTCGGAGATTTATATCTGCTTAAAATACAGTGTGTGCATCCGGTATCATTTATTGTGACAGGTGCAGTGACAAGCCTTACATTTTCACTGCTCATATATTCTCTGACCATATCCTTTGGCGATATAGGAAAGGCACTGGCGGTAGTTGTCATGGTGCTTCAGATTGCAGGAAGCGGCGGCACATATCCGATAGAGGCTCTGCCGTCATTTTTCAGGGCAGTGTATATTTTCTTCCCATTCCCATATGCAATAAATGCGATGAGGGAATGCATAGGAGGTATGTACGAGAATACACTCGGCAAATGTTATATCACGCTTTTACTTTTCTGTGCAGCTTCGCTGGTGATAGGGCTTGTGATACGAAAGCCGTTTATCAGGCTCAATCACTTTATAGAGAAGCGTATGGAGGATACCGAGCTGCTATAGTTAAATGTACAATTAATAAATCGATAATTGGCATATAAATATGGTGCTTCTGATGTGCTGTAAGCTGTAAAGCGGGAAGGAAAGTATGCAGGATACATGTAAAAATAATAAAGATATTAAAGTTAACAAAGACAATATGAGTAATAATGTAAATGAGCAGCCGCTTTCCGATGATAAGAGACTGCGCGAGATGTACGATAAGCTGGTCGGATATGAAAAGACCATCCACGAGCAGAATCAAAAGCGGATAAAAATAGGACTGAGGTGTATATATATCATTCCTCTCTTTTTCCTTGTTCTGCTGATGATTGTGCCGGACAGCTCCAAAATCATTTTTCTTGTGCTGTGGATAGTGAGTCTGTTTGCTATTGCGGTGTATTTAATAGGAGTCGAGTATGTGGACTATAAGCTGCAGGAGAAGATGAATGAGATAAGCGGCGGTGATGCGCAGAACATGAGAGTGAGTCCTGTCGTGCAGATGGATGACAGGGTGCAGGAAATAGCCGAAAGAGTGGAGCAGAGATTTGATACGATGCAGCAAAGTACAGGGGAGGATGCCGAGCAATGAAAAAAATATTTCAAATATATCTGGCTGACCTGAAACGCATATCCACAAATGTGGTTGCCATAGTCATTATTATGGGGCTCTGTATCATCCCGGCTTTGTATGCGTGGTTTAATATTATGTCCAACTGGGATCCTTACGGCGAGGAAGCTACATCACAGATGCACATAGCAGTATATTCTGAGGATGAGGGCATGAGTATCGGTGATTTAAAGCTTTGCATGGGTGACAGTGTCATAAACGGTCTTAAGGAAAATGATGTAATCGGATGGATTTTCACAGATAGCAGTAAAGAGGCGCTGGAGGATGTTTACAGCGGAAGGTGCTATGCTGCCTTTATAGTGCCAAAGGATTTTTCTGCTGATATGCTCAGCTTCCTAAGCGGTGAGCCGGTCAATCCACAGATAGAGTACTATGAAAACAGCAAAAAAAATGCCATAGCAACAAAGATAACCTCAAAGGTCAAGACCACGGTGCAGCAGTCTGTAAACACTTCAATGGTGAGCACGATTACGGAGATAGCGTCAAAGTCCGGAGAGCTCATAGTGGGAGACGGCAAATCAGGCGACAACCTGGCCGGGACAGTTGTTGACAAGCTAAAGGATATGGATACGACTCTTTCCACATATGCAGGCATGCTCGATACCTTTGCCATGCTCACGGATTCAGCAGACAGTCTGATAGGCTCGACGCAGTCACTGCTTCCGAGCGTGCAGGGACTTATTGATGGAGGGCAGTCATCGGTAAGCGGCATGCAGTCGTCGGTGCTCTCGGGAGCGCAGACTGCACAGACCATCACACAGATGGTTGATATAAGCTTATCAAACATAAACAGCCAGCTCGATGTGTTGGAAAACTCCATACAGCTTTTAAATGCATCGGGAGTAGCTGATGCCGATATTTCTGATATCTCTGTTTCGGTGGCCGGCTTTGATACGGTAGAGCAGCTTGCAGAGAATACGCTTTCAGCCATTGAGGGCTTAAAGGGAGTGGATAGCTCGCAGATAGAGGCTGTCAGGAATAATATCCAAAGCATTAAAACACAGATAAAAGACCTTAAGTCCGATACTGAATTGACAGCAGATAAGCTGAAGCTTCTTAAGGAGTCAATAAAGGCCGATGTGTCAGGTGCAAAGTCTGCAATAGACACACTTAAAAATACATTTGACCACAGTGTATCGCCGAATCTCACAGGAGCAGTGTATGATATAGAATATGCGCTTATTGAGACACAATCCATGCTTGGCTCATTGGATGACAGCTTCCCGGATATACAAAAAGCGCTCGATGATTATTCATCAGTGCTTAAATCCGGAAATGCAGATATCGTAAATACCAGACAGTATGTGCAGCAGATCAGAGATGGTTTGCAGAATGTTATATCAGGATTTGATAATTTATCAAACGATGAGCAGTTTAATGAGATTGTAAAGCTTCTTCAGACAGACCCGACACTGATTGCGCAGTTTGTGACCTCACCGCTGTCAATGGATGAGCAGAAGATATATGAGATATCCACATACGGCTCAGCCATGGCACCGTTTTACACAGTGCTGGCTCTGTGGGTGGGAGGTCTGATAACGGTTGCACTTGTGAAAACAAAGGTAAAGGACACCGATGATATAAAATCGCTTGGCAAAGTAAACAGTGTACATAAGTTTTTCGGCAGATATATCACATTTTTCGTGATAGGACAGATACAGACTCTTGTGACAGTGCTCGGTGATTTGTTCTTCGTTGGCATACAGTGCAGGCATCCGTTCCTTTTCTGGTGTGCAAGCGCGCTGACAAGCCTTGTATTCACGCTTCTCATGTACTCACTCACGGCGGCCTGGGGCAATGTGGGACAGGCTGTAGCAGTAGTCATCATGGTCATCCAGGTGGCAGGTGCAGGCGGCACCTTCCCGGTGGAGGTACTGCCGCAGGTGTACAGAGTGCTGTATAGGTTTATGCCGTTTAACTATGCCATGAATGCTCTAAGAGAGTGCGTGGGCGGCATGTACCGCTTTGATTACGGTAAGGACCTTGCGATTCTTCTTATATTTATAGCCATATCACTGGTGATTGGCCTGCTGCTCGGACGTCCGTTTGGAAGGCTTAATACAGCAATTGAAAAAAGTAAGAAAAAGTCAGGTCTTATCTTATAATAATAAATAAATCTATATAGAAACTTAGGTTATGGTTATTATAAAAAAATAGTACTAGACATTTTTTTACTATTGTACTAGAATGAGCATAAATGATAGTAGACCCGATATATGATAACGCTAGGTTATATCGGATCCGTAAAGAAACGGAGGATATAAAGATGGAAAAGAAGGATATCGATTGGTCAAACCTTAGTTTTGGCTACCAGGAAACAGATTACAGCTATGTTTCTAATTATAAAGATGGAAAGTGGGACGATGGACAGCTCACAAAGGATCATACAGTGACACTTAATGAGTGTGCGGGAGTATTCCAGTATGCACAGACATGCTTCGAGGGTCTTAAGGCTTACACAACAGAGGATGGCAGAATTGTCTGCTTCAGACCTGACTTAAACGCACAGCGTCTTAAGGATTCATGTGAGAGACTTGAGATGCCTGTATTCCCGGAGGATAGATTTGTAAAGGCAGTTGAGGAAGTAGTAAAGGCAAATGCAGCATGGGTTCCACCATACGGCTCAGGCGCTACACTCTATATCAGACCATACATTATGGGAACAAACGCAGTAATCGGTGTAAAGCCTGCTGACGAGTATCAGTTCAGAATCCTTGTAACACCTGTTGGACCATACTTCAAGGGCGGCGCAAAGCCAATCACGATCCGTGTGTCAGACTTTGATAGAGCAGCACCTCACGGAACAGGTCATATCAAGGCAGGACTCAACTATGCAATGAGCCTCCATGCCATTGTAGATGCACATGAACAGGGCTTTGCAGAGAATATGTACCTCGATCCTGCAACACGTACAAAGGTAGAGGAGACAGGTGGAGCAAACTTCATCTTCATCACAAAGGATGGCACATTTGTTACACCTAAGTCAGACAGTATTCT
>ERZ1026776.305-NODE-305-length-36004-cov-24.124732_pt1 | contig 36004 bp, 20 predicted proteins | sample MGYA00380125_ERZ1026776 | MGnify/ENA primary metagenome ERZ1026776 (study PRJEB33269, sample SAMEA4719761) | human gut metagenome | biome: human-associated habitat; feature: organic feature; material: feces | place: Cameroon | collected 2013-10 ...
TACCTTTGCAGCACATTTATTTGACATTCGTTAATATGTACGAGGGTGAGACGAAAGACAAAACAATGTTCACATAGAGAATACTTATACTATTAAATTTCCCTCTAAAGAGATTATCAACATGAGAAAGAGAGTTTTGAGCCTTGCTCTGCTCTGTTGCTTTGCCCCCCCATTTGGGCTTATCCATGCAGCCGAGACTGAGCAAGCAGAATTCTTGGTTTTAAAGATGGCCGACTCCAAGACGGCAGAGTTCAAGTTAAGTACGCGACCCGTCATCGCTTTTTCCGAAGACAAGTTGCAGATTACATCCGATGAGATTTCCACCGACTATCCACAGAGCGATGTAACCGAGTTTTATTTCACAGCCATTTCCACAGGAATTGAGGAAAAGGTAAATCCTTCCACCATGAGTTTTAGTTACACCGACAACGCCACGATCCGCATCAGCGGTTCTGCGGCTGGCGAAGCTGTGCTCTACGATGCCAACGGCAAACTGCTACAGCGACAGAAGGTAAGCGGCGGAAACGCTACCATCAATGTTGCCTCTTACGCACCGGGTGTGTACATTCTGAATCTGACCAACGAACATTCCTTTAAAATCATCAAGAAATAATGAAGAAAACTTTACTTTTATTCACATGCCTTCTTGCCTTCATAGCCATGCCTGTACTGGCACAGCAGAAAACAGTCAAGAAGCGCGTTACCTTTCAGCTCATCAAAAAGCGTGGTGCTGACGCTGCCGTAGCAGGCAAAAGAAAAGCTGCCGCAGCCGCACAGGCTGTCACCAATATCAACAACAGTGTGCTGCTGGCTTACTATCCTGCTGCCGGCTCAGGAGTAGAAGGATACGAAAACTACTACTTGGTTCTTTCTGACAAGGAAGATGTAAGCTACGATGCCAACGAAGGCCAGATCAAAGCCAAAAGCGCTGCTGTAGCCGAACTCGACCTTTATGCGCCAGAAGGAACAGGCATCGACCTGCCTGCAGGAACCTTCGCTGCCTCTGAGGGCAACTTGTACTACAATCCCGAGCTTACTGTCGTGGAGAACTTCGACGACAAGGGCAACAGCGACGGCGGTGTGGACATTGCAAGCGACATCAACGTGAGCAAGGCAGAGAACGACGGAACCGTAACCTACACGCTCTCGTTCAGCGATGCCAACGGAACACAGTATTCATACGTCGGCGAAATGCAATTCAACAATATGTCAGCGGGAAGCTCTGATGTATATCCTCAGATCTCGACTGACATCAACACCACGTTCCATGGCGGTATCGGCTACTATTACGGCAACCTCATGGATTCTAAGACCGGCAACATGGTGCTCAACCTCTACGACGGAGAATACGACACCGAGACTGGCGGAATGACGGGCAAGGGACACGACCTCGTCATCAACCTCTTCAACCGTCTCTTTGGCGACCCTAAGACTGCCACTGTCGTGCCAGGCACCTATACCGTAGCACGCAACTTCAAGGTAGGAACATTCTTCCCAGGTATGGAAATCGACTACAACGGCATGACTGTCGTAATGGGAACCTACGTGAAGCGCCGCAAGGCCGTGACAGGAATGGACACCGACTACGACTACTGCTACATCACCAACGGAACCATCACCATCGCTGACGGCGAGAAAGAGGGAACCTACGACATTACCGTAGACTGCACCACCGACCGCGGACACAAGGTGACAGGTACAGCCAAGGGCATCTCGTTCATCTACTACGACAAGTCGGAGAAAGACGACAAGGACGTTGACTCCAACCTCGAGGAGGATGTGCATCTCAAGTTCGACCGCGTGGAGAAGTCACGCATCTACTCGCTCGGTGTGCAGAACGGAGTTCAGGTGTTCTCTGTCGACCTCGGTTCGCCAAGCGGCAAGGACGACCAAGACTATACAGGCGATCAGGACCTGCTGCGCATGGAATTCCAGGCAGCAGAAGGCAGCCAGTATCTTCCCGAAGGCACCTACACCCTCATGGAGGAAAGCCATCTGTGGACCAACATGTATGCTCCATTCATGATGACCCGCGGCTACTTCTTCAACAACGGCGAGCGCACAGGTACACGCTACGAGCACTTCCGCCTGAACCCCGACGTAGCCACCCGTCTGCCATGGGTAGTTGACAAGTGGGCAACAGTCTACGCAGGAACCGTGGGCGTAAGCAAGACCGACGACACACACTACAAGTTCGTCATCAACCTCTTCGACGGCAAAGGCTTCCAGATTACGGGCGAGTTCGACAAGGAGATGGAATACAATTACGAACCATCTTCCATCACTGGCATCGAAGGCATCAAGGCCGACTTTACCGGCAAGACCGAAATATACTCTGTTGGTGGACAACTCATGCAGACCATCGACGGCACCAAGGCTGCCAGCATCGCCAACCTGCCAAGCGGCATCTATATCGTAAAATCAAACAACAAAACCACTAAAATCGTAAAGAAATGAAAAAGTATATAGCTACAGCTGCACTCTGCCTCGCGACAGTGCTCCCCACATTCGCACAGACAAGACGCGTGATGACCGTTCACCAGAAGGACGGCACAACAAAAGTATATAAGGTAAACAGCATAGAGAACGTCACCTTTACCGACGAGGCTCTCGCAACCCTCAGCAACCAGTGGGCATACAACGACGACGTGAAGGATCTCAGCAAGGTAACCATGCTGAATGCCAACGGCTCATACGAGTTCGCACTCTATGGCAGCGACAACGATACAAAACCTGTATTCGAGCTGACCATTCCACAGAGTCTCATGGGTAAGAATATTATACTTGGCTCTGACGGCGCTCAGGACGTAAAGGTGGCTTACAACGGCGAGACTCCTAAACTGACAGGTACGCTCCAGGCTCGTTTCGACAAGAGCAAGAAGAACATCACCATCACACTTGAGGCAGAGACTGCCGACTACAGCGACCTGCGCTGCAAGTGGACCAACGGCGCGTTCACCCAGATTTACTCTGCCAACAACAGCATCAAGACCACCAATGTGAACGACGTGAAGACCTATGACGTTGCTTCTGCCCTCGTGCTCAACCCAGCCACTACAGGTGCGGCAACAACCTTCGCCTTCGGTGATGTCGAGGCTACCACAGCCGACGGTTTGCTGGCTGGCAAGATTGGCGTTGCTGTAAGCATCTCGGCTTCCAAGCTCTACAATGGAACCATCGACCTGGCTACCGATGCCGACAGCTACACCCTGAAGTACATCGACTACGCCACACGCGTCACCTACGAGAAGGTAAAGGCCGGCACTATCACCACCGCAAAGGACAAGAACGGCAAGCTCTACATCAAGATCAACGCCACCTTCGACGACAACCGTACCATCGAGTTGGAGTATTACGGTGCAACCACTGCCGTAGAGAGCCTCGAAGGAATGACTCCTGCTGTGGTAAGCAACAGCTACAAGTTGTACAACCCTGACGGAAGCATCCTTATAAACCAGGACATCTGCAAGGTGCTTTTTAAGCAAAAGAGCAACATCTACACATTCTACCTTTATGGAGGTGAGTTCTCAAGCAAATTCAGCAGCGAAAAGGTAACACTGCAGGTAGATGAGAAGTTTATCAATGCCGGAACCATCAACTTGGCTGAGCTGAAAGACGGCGACAACTTCCAGGTGAAATACTCAGACGTACAGTTGTATTCTCCCGATGCCAAATATAGTGGATTTAACAACACTCCAGACAACGGTACATTATCCATCAAGAAAGACGCTGCCGGCAACTATGAAATCTCACTGGATGTTGTCAACACTTATACCAACAAAAATACACCAAATGGTGCAGGCAACAAGGAGCGTTTGATATTCAATTACAACGGAGCAGTAGAAGCATACTAATAAACAGATTAAAAAGAAAAAGTAAGAATTAAGAAATGAATAAGAAAGCCATTCTTATGGCATCATTCCTGCTTGTCGGCAGTTTCAGCTTTGCGCAGAAGCTGTCGCCAAGCACAAGCATGATGCTTCACGAAGCAAGAACAGCACAGAAGAAAGCCAAGGCTGCAAATGCTACCCCACAGACTGTCAGCGCATTCATCACCATCAAGTCGCAGGATGCTATTGCCAAAATAGAGGCTTTGGGAGCCAAAGTGAACTCGCGCATCAGCGAGACACTCGTCACTGCCAACATGCCCCTGTCAACCATTGAACCTATTTCCAATCTCGATGAGGTTGTTTCGGTTTCGGTAGGTACTGAGGCCAAACTGCTGATGGACAACGCCCGCAAACTGTTGGGCGTAGACGAATGTCACCAAATGACAGAGAATAATGGTCCCTACACCGGCAAAGGCGTAGTCATCGGTATCGTGGACAACGGATTCCAGTACGATCATGTAGACTTTCTCAATGCCGACAAGAGCGACACTCGCATCAAGCGCGTATGGGATCAGCACGGCACTGGCAATGCTCCCGAAGGTTTCGGCTATGGAGCTGAATACAAAACCACAGCCGAGATAAGAGCTGCAAAATATGACCTGACCAGCGGCTTCCATGCCACCCACGTATCGGGCATTGCCTCGGGCAGCGACAAGAGCACACCTTACTACGGAGTGGCTCCTGATGCCGACCTCGTGTTCGTGAGCTTCAAGAGCACCAATGCACAGATTGTAGATGGAATCAAGTATGTGTTCGACTATGCCAAGAGCGTAGGAAAGCCTGCTGTTGTCAACATCAGCCTCGGCTCACACATGGGTCCTCACGACGGAAGCTCCGACACCGATCTCTCGTTTGCCAACCTGGTTGGTCCGGGCCGCATCATCGTTGGTGCCGCAGGCAACGAAGGACTTGACAAACTGCACGCCAGCAAGACCTTTACCGCCACCAATAAGCAAATGAAAACCATGTTTGCCTATGGCAGCGAACAGGCCAACAGTTCCTACAAGCAGGCTTACGTCGACATCTGGGCCGAGAAGAACTCAAAAATTTCCGTTAAGGCTGTTGTCGTAAACACACTCAACGGTAAGATTATCGCATCTTCTGAGGAAGTTTCCAACGATGGTACGAAAGAAGTGAACTGGGTTGCCCCCGACGGCAGTGGCGTGGTAGTTCAAGTAGGTTTGTCGCTCCAGGAAAACCCTGTCAACGGTCGCACCAACGTGCTGCTCATGAGCCGTGCCACTTCCATCAACACTGGCTTTGCCATCGGTGTTGTGGTGACTGGCGAGGCTGGCAAGACCGTACACATGTGGAACAATGCCTCCTCTGGCGAGTTCACCAGCTTCAAAAAGCGTGGCTGGACCGACGGCGACACCAACTGCACAGTAGGCGAGCTGGGCGGCGAGAGTCCTGATGTCATCTCTGTAGGTTCGTTCAACTCGAAGGTACAGTACCAGCCCATCAATTTGCAGGGCACACAAAATGCTTACGGCCTCAACGAGGAGCTGACGGGTAAGTTCCTGGAGCACTCCGCCTTCTCAAGCTACGGTCCTACTGCCGATGGTCGCGTCAAACCCGACATAACAGCTCCTGGCTGCATCATCGTGTCAGCAGGTTCAAGATATTGCTCAGGATGGAGCGACGACACCAATGTCATTGCCCGCACTGGCAACGATCTCTATACCAACGACGTAGGTACTTCTATGGCTTCGCCTTACGTGGCAGGCGTCGTAGCTCTCTGGCTGCAGGCCAACCCCAACCTGACACCTAAACAGGTGCTCGAAGTCATCGGCAACACAGCTGTCCAGAATGACGATTATATGCCAACAGGACAAACCTTCCCCAACAACACATGGGGCTATGGCCGTATCAATGCCATCAAGGGTTTGAAGCAACTGCTCGGCACAACAGGCATCGATGATGCCAAGACCACTGAGTCTATGTACCGCATCATAACCGACCGCCAGGCTCGCACCGCCACATTCTACATTGGCAGCGACAAGGGTCAGGCTCGTGTAGCCGTCTACAATCTCACTGGTCAGTTGATGTATTCTGCACCTATCAACAGCAACGGCGAGACCATCAGTCTGTCAAGCCTGCCCCACGGCGTGTATGTATTCAAGCTGACACAGGGAAGCAACACACAGACCATCAAGTCGACATTGTAATCTCTCAGTCTGAGATAAATCTATCCAAAAGGAGGGTGTGTCATAAATCCATGACACACCCTCGTTTGTTTTACGTAGAGTAAACAAAGGTTGCAGTTATTAATACAGAAGGAGAGATAAAAAGACAAATCAAAGAGAAAAGACATTTTTCTTCTGAATGACAGCAAAAAATACAGGACAAAGTGACGACCCTAAACATACCCTTTTATGTTTATGCCGTCACAAAAGTAAAAAAAATCAACAAGTAGCTAAAAACACACGATTTGAACAACAGATGATTTTATTGCTGAAGACTGCATTTTTGGCAGGAATTAACCATGAAAAAAAAATTTCCTAACTGGGAAAAAATTATTTCCCAGTTGGGTGATTATTTAAATCCAGTTGGGGCATCCAAATGTTAAAAGTGAATTTCTTACGAAAAATCTTGATATAAAATTTGGTGGAAAGCCATAATTTGTCTATTTTTGCAGTATACAATTTCACAGAACATTATGGCGTTGCCAAGTCATACCGAGAAGTTATGTGGGCGACAGGAGCTAACAACGGTTAGCCCTTTTAGAGACAGGGAAAGCAAACATATTGTCTTAACATTAAAAATCTTGTCTTATGGAAAATTTGAACCTTGGTCGTTTGGGACGACTTGATGATCCCAACCACTTGATCCAGCCTGTCACTATAGAAGATGGCGACAGGATAGTTGTTCTTCCCTCAGGTACTGTTGCGCATCTGGTGGAGAAGCAACGCTTAGGTGTCCACCTCAACTCTATCAGACCACGACGCCCTGTTTCAGCAGGCATCGTAGTGAGAAACTGTCAGAAATACATGCCTCAACCGCTCTCAGTACAAACGGTAATGGGAGTGGTACGCCGCAGCGAAATCAGCAAGCTGCGAAACAAGGGAGTCATCGTGCAGGTAGTGGGAAAAGTCTCCTCTGTGTTGCATGACTTCCGCTTGCAACAAGATACGACTGCAGCATATAGTAGAATCATCAAGCCTGTCACGTATCAGAATCCTTCTTGGCAAGTCAACCACGCCAAATCCAGCAGAAGCATATCAGCATGTTTGGAAGGAGCCGTCTTTTCGGCTAAGGGTATGGGAGACGACCTTTATTTCGTACAATACATAAAGAGCGAACAGGCCAGCATAGAACGTGCCGAACGTGAACTGAAAGAACGGAAGAAACGGCTGAACAGATTTGTGAAGGAGCACCAAAGTGCCACCAACTCTGACTCTTCAGAGGAGAAAACATCACAGCCCTGCTGCCGTTTCCACCGCTGCGTCAATGAAAAAGAACTGGCACTAAGCCTGAAAGACATCTACGAGATGTACTTCAAGAGCCCCGTACGGAAAAAACTCCTCAGCAATTATGACTCCGTGAGTGATTTCACCGCCATGCTCTACATCATACTGGTGGGATGCGGCGTGGTGATCAACAAGCAGGCCACTCCCTTCTGCGAGTTTATCAACCAGCAAGTATGGGCACTCGATGCTACAAGCCGAACCATGCGCAACCACCTGAACCAACTGTTAGGCGGCAGCCAAGACGCAGAAACCTTCAAAATAGAAGGCATACGCAACGAAAAACTAAAGCAGGATTTCCAAAATCTGAAACGCTGTTTCCAAAAATCATCTTTTTACAAAGGAATCAGCGAGCTGTTGGACAACAAAGAATAATTCGCCAACAACCAGTCATACAGACACATACAGCACTCTCCATATAAGGAAGCCCCGACAAGGCTTCCTTATTTTTTTCCATACCGCAGTCCATACTTTCCATATCAAAAATCTTGTCCATATTATGCCTACCTTTGCAGTGCAATCCAGAGATAAAAAGTCGCTGCAGAGGCAAAGAGTCCGAGGAGAGCAAAGAGTTCTTACACATTATTAATTATTAAAACTTAAGATTATGATTAAATTAAATGCTAAGGAAACTATGATTTCCATTGGAAAGTATGCTGGCACTTATCGCTATGTTCTTTCACCCATGTTGTACACAACATTGCCAGCCAGTAAAGTAATCGAAGAAGCTGTTGTGCGCAGCGGAATCAGCAAGGGCACCATCACCGCGGCCTATCAGGCCATTGGCGACACCCTGGCAGCCTGGGCAACAGAGGGACACGGTGTAACCATTCCCGGTCTTGGAATCATGCGCTTCGGACTTCGTGCCGACAGTGTGGAGAAAGCCGAGGAGGTGGCAAGCCACTTGATCACCAGCCGCCGTGTACTCTTCATCCCCTCTGTCGAAATCAAGAACGAGCTCGCCAAGATGGGCGTCAGCATCACCTGCTACGACCGCAGCGGCAAGAAGGTGAAGATTGTGAACGCGCAGACCAACAAGGTGGAAGACGGAAACGACGACACCGATGACAAGGACACCACCAATCCTGGCACAGGTGACACCACCAATCCCGGAACTGGCGGAAATCCATCCGAAGGTGGCAGCACTGGAGGAAGCGACGCAGAATAACGACAGCGTATGAGAAGACTCAAGATACTGCTCTTCGTGGTTCTAAGTCTGACGGCAACACAAAGTCATCACAGTATGAGAAGTATTTCATTATTAATCATCCACTGCTCTGCTGTCCGTCCTGGACAGCAGAGCTCTGCCAAGGACATCGACCTTTGGCATCGTCAGCGGGGATGGCGCATGATAGGTTATCACTATGTCGTCCGTCGCAACGGAACCGTGGAGAAAGGAAGAACGGAAGAAACGACAGGAGCCCACTGCGTAGGACACAATGCCCACAGCATCGGCATCTGCTATGAAGGAGGGCTGGATGCAAACGGCAAACCCTGCGACACTCGCACGCCACAACAGAAAGTGGCACTGCGAAAGCTGCTTGCCGAGCTGCGCAAGAAGTACCCCTCGTCGGTTATCCTGGGACATCACGACCTCGACACCAAGAAGGCGTGTCCCTGCTTCAGTATTTCGGAATACGCTGATTTGCAGCCCTGAGGCGCAAGTCAAATCTATCAAACAGGAGGGAAACAGATTTGTTTTCCTCCTGTTTTTATGCTCTTAACTTTCTCTAACCAACCTACAGCCCGTGCTGCAATTTCAACAACTTTATATAATTCACCGCCTCAATGAATAGATGGTCAAAATCATACTCTTGACCGTCACTTAATCGTTCCTTTATCTAAAAAAGCCTCCAAAAGGAGCGAGTTTCTCGGATTTTATTTGTACTTTTGCCATACCATTCAGAGTTTTATTTGTCTTTTATTGCAACACGAAGATAAGTAATATTTCTGGCATGGCAAGCCCCGAGCAACATATTGTTGCTCCTGTTCTGATAAAATAGTTTCAATGATAGTGTTGCAGAAATAAGAGTGAAACAACTAAAAGAAAATGAAGGAATAGAGCGCAGTTTGTTGCTCGCAATGGCTGTTATAGCGGGATTGACCGTGGCTAATTGCTATTACAACCAGCCACTTCTTGAGATGATACGTCACGACATAGGAGTGAGCCAACATGAGGCAAACCTCATAACCGTTGTCACACAAATAGGCTATGCGCTTGGGTTGTGCTTCCTTATCCCTATGGGCGACCTATACTCACGCCGTCGCATAATTGTTGTGAACATGACCGTTGCAGCCATAATGGCCATTGTCATTGCTGTTGCCCACAAGGTGTGGCTTATCTGGGGTGCCTCTCTATTGTTGGGAGCGTGTTCCGTAATTCCGCAATTTTTCATACCGATTGCAGGACAATATTCCGAGAAGAAAAACAAAAGCAGGAATATGGGTATCGTTCTGTCGGGATTGCTAACCGGCATACTCGCATCGAGAGTGGTTAGCGGTTATGTTGGAGAATGGTTGGGTTGGCGCGAAATGTTTTTCATCTCAGCTTTTGTGATGGTGCTGTGCATGGCTCTTACACTCAAGATTATGCCACAGATAAAGAGCAACTATGTGGGCACATATAGGGGCTTGATGGCCAGTGTATTCAATATTGTGAGGAGCAATGGGCACATACGCCTTTATGCCATGCGTGCCGCCTTTAGTTTTGGCAGCATGATGGCGATTTGGTCGTGCCTTGCCTTTAGGTTGGCACAAGCTCCGTTCTTTTCTGGAAGCGAGATGGTAGGAACGTTAGGACTGTGCGGCATAGCCGGGGCTATTGCGGCAAGCGGTGTGGGCAAACTCGTGAATCGCTGGGGCATCAGAAAGATGAGTATTTATGGCGCGTGCCTGCAGCTTGTGGCGTGGGCTGCGGCCTGTCTGTTTGGCGACACATTCATAGGGCTTGTTGTAGCCATCATCTTGGTAGATATAGGCTTGCAATGTCTGCAACTTAGCAATCAGAGCGGCTGCATTCAGGAGATGCCTCAAGCCTCCAACAGAGCCAACACCATATTTATGACTACCTATTTTATAGGCGGGTCCTTTGGCACCTATTGTGCCGGATTGGCATGGACACATTATGAATGGACGGGAGTGTGCGCTGTGGGAGCAATCCTGGCTGCCATCTCGCTATGTATAACATGCTTTAATGGGAAGAGAATTTAAGTTTTGGCAATCCTAAGCCTCCACGACCTACATTTTATTTTGATATTTTGTACACCTTATTATATATATAGGGGCGAGACTGCAAAGATGCACTCTCGCCCCTAACTTGTTTTTGCCCAAGTTTCGTATGTTCCATAACTTCCCCATTTTCGAAAGTTGAGTAACATTATCAAAAAATAAGGGTGTTATGTCAGAAAATCAAGTTAAAGCCAATTCTTTCATGCTACTTTTGTACGCAATTAGAAACTATAACTAAAACGATACTTCTTTCTGAAAGAAGCATTCAACATAATTATTTCACCTAAACCTAACAACAAGCAAATGAAGTGTAAACAGAGAAACAGATGCAACAGCAACATGATGCGTGTTACATCAACACTGGCTCTTGCCACAGGACTTCTTTTCCCTGCACCGATTGCCATACAAGCAAGCGGCATGCAGAATGCCAACATTAGTGTACAACAGGACAATGTCACCACAGGCCGCATCATCGACGAAAACGGAGAGCCTCTTATCGGCGTAACCGTTCGCGTACTGAAAGGCAACACCGGAACAGTGACCGACATTGACGGTAATTACTCTTTACGTGTGGCTAAAGGTACACAACTCAAAATCACTTACACTGGTTACAAAGACCAGATTATCCGCGCAGGAGGAACAGCTCAGATGCAACCAGACGAACTGAACCTCAACGAGGTGGTAGTGGTAGGTTACGGAGTTCAGCGCAAGAGCGACGTAACAGGAGCCCTCATCCGCGTGGGAGAGAAAGAGATGAACGAGCGACCTGTGGGCAACGCCCTTGAAGCCATGCAGGGCAAGGCTGCCGGTGTGGACATTACAAGCAACGAGCGACCAGGAGAAATCGGCAACATCACCGTGCGTGGTGTGCGTTCCATCAATGCCCAGAACTCACCATTGTATGTGGTGGACGGAATTCCACTGATGTCGGAAAGCGGCATTGAGACCATCAACCCTCGCGACATCCAGAGCATCGATATTCTGAAAGATGCTTCAGCCACAGCCATCTATGGTAGCCGTGGAGCCAACGGTGTTGTACTCGTTACTACCAAGCAGGGCGAATCGGGCAAAGCCAAAGTAAGCTACAACGGCACCATGACCTTCGAAACTCTCGAAGACTACTCACGACAGATGAACTCGGCAGAATACATAGAATGGCGCAGATGGTCGTACTACTATCTGAACCCAGACAGATATCCACGTGCCGACCAACCTACGATAGAGAACGACCGTGAGATATTCAAGGCTGAAGCAGATCCTACAGCATGGAACAATATCATGAAAGGATGGGAAGGCGGAACATGGGACGGCTCGAAAGTGCCTACCTTCGACTGGCAAGACATGGTAACGCGAACCGGTATTACCCACGAGCACACACTCAGCGTGAGCGGAGGAAACGACAAGATCAAGAGCTATCTTTCTTTCGGAATCCTCGACAACAAGGGAACTATCCGCGGACAGAGCTATCGCCGCTACTCTTCCAAGATCAGCGTTGACGCCAAGCCTGCCAAATGGTTTAACCTGGGAGCCAACATCAATGGTTCTTACGGTCTGCAGCAATATGGCTCTACAGCCAGCTCACAAGGTTCGCTGCTCAAGGGCTTGCCATCCAACCTTTACTATGCTGCTACCAGCGAATTTCCCTATGCTCAACCCTACGATGAAGACGGAAACCGTATCACCAACCCTGGTGGCGACGATATGGTAAGAAATATCGCCGACGAGTGGAAACACAGTACCAACGAGCGCCGTATGTTCCGCGTCATCGCCAGCCTCTACGCACAGGTAGACCTGGGCGAAATATGGGAACCTCTCAATGGTCTTCGTTATCGCCTCAACTTCGGTCCAGACTTCCGTTATCGCCGCACAGGAACATTCCGCGACAAGGAGTCAACCAGCAGCCAGGGACAGAACCATGCCTCCAACGCCAACAACTCCAATGTGTCGTGGACCATGGACAATCTGATCTACTACAACCGCGACTTCGGACAGCACTCACTCGGACTCACCCTGCTCGAAAGTGCCACCAAGTATCGCAAGGAAGGTTCCAGCTTAGCAGCCAACGGCATTCCTTACGAGCCTTCTATGTGGAACGCTTTGGACAAAGCACAGATTTCACAGCTGTCCGACTGGAGCACCGATCTCGTAGAACGCCAGTTGCTCTCTTACATGATACGTGCAAACTATAGCTTCGCCGACAAATATCTGCTTACATTGAGCGGGCGATGGGATGGCGCCTCACAGCTTGCCGACGGTCATAAATGGGCTTTCTTCCCCAGTGCAGCCTTAGGCTGGAATATGCAACAAGAAGATTTCCTCAAGGACGTAAGCTGGATCAGCCAGTTGAAACTTCGTCTCGGCGTCGGTGTGACAGGCAACTCTGCCATCGATCCCTACCAGACCAAGGGTGGCGTGGCTTCACTCTTCTATCCCTTCGGCAGCAGCCTGCAGCCAGGTTATGCACCATCAGAGCCTATCGTTGCTGACGGCAATCTGCCAATGGCCAACACCGCCTTGGGATGGGAGAAGACCACACAATGGAACCTCGGTATTGACTTCAGCTTCCTTAAAGGACGCATCGGTGGTGTCATCGACATTTACACCTCAAAGACCAAAGACTTGCTCATGCAGATGAGCATTCCATCTATCAATGGCTACAAAAACACATGGGCAAACATCGGTGAGACTTCCAATAAGGGTATCGACATTACCCTCAACACTGTCAACATCACCAACAAGGACTTCAGCTGGACCACATCGCTCAATGTTTCTTATCAGAAAGACAAGATCGACAAACTCGCCAATGGCAAGGAAGACGATATCAACAACAACCTCTTCATCGGTGAGGCCATCAACTCGCTGTACGATTATCAGTTTGGCGGCATCTGGCAACCAGAAGACGCTGAGCTCATGGCCAAGTTCAATGAAAACGGCAACAAGTTCTCGGCAGGTATGATTCGCCCCGTCGACCAGAACGGCGACAATCGCATCGACCCTAACAACGACCGCGTAGTGATAGGAAACACAAATCCACACTGGATATTGGGTATGACCAACACCTTTACCTACAAAGGCTTCGACCTCAGCTTCATGCTCTACGGCCGATTCGGCTACAAGGTGAGCACAGGCGGCGAGTGGCAGGGCGGACGCTACATGCAGCGTGCCATCAACTACTACAATGAGAACAACCACCATTCAGAATACCAAAAGCCTATCTACAACATCGGTGGTGGCGACAGCTACTACAAAATTGCAGGCTACAAGGATGGCGGATTCATCAAGGTACGCAACATCTCGCTCGGCTATACATTCCCCAAGGAACTCATCAGCCATCTCGGTGTGAGCAACCTTCGCGTTTATGTGCAGGCCAAGAATCCATTTAGAATCTACTCGGCAGTGAAGTTCCTCGAACTCGATGCCACACAGGCCTATACTTCCAACTGGAACCGCGGCTGGACCATCGGTCTGAATCTTGACTTCTAAAAATCTAAAAAAGAAAGGAAACTAACAATGAAAAATAACTATATACTGAGTGCACTGATATTAGGAACGCTCTCTATGAGCACTATTTCGTGCAGCGATTTCCTCAATGAGGAACTTACGACCAAGCGTAACACAGAATATCTGAAAACTGAAGAAGGAGTTGCTGACTTGTCGGTAGCTCTCTACGAGAACTTACGCTATCACTTTGCCCGTGAAAACTCTGTAGCATTCACACAGAATGGAGTTGACGAGTTCACTGTAGGAGGAGACGGCTCCAACGCTTCCTGGAACAGCTACGACGGAAACTACGGTCCTACCGTAACGAGCAACTCAACCAAACCAGAAGAACTTTGGGACGAGATGTATGTAGGCATCAGCAATGCCAACACCCTCATACAGAACGTCAAGGAAGGTGGCTACACCAGTGCTGCCACCATGGAGCATCTGGGCGAGGGATACTTCCTGCGCGGTTTCAACTACTATACACTTGTGGCACAATTTGGCGGTGTGCCGCTCAAGCTCACACCAAGCACCACACCGCAGCGCGAGTTTACACGTGCTTCGGCCGAAGACTGCTACAAACAGATAGTAGAAGACCTGAAACAGGCTTACACACTGTTGCCCGCCACAGCAACCAAAACTGGCCAGATGACCAAAGATGCCGCTGCCCACTTCCTTGCCAAGACACTGCTTTCAAGAGTTAGCGAGCGCAACGACGACTGGAACGCAAGTTACAAGGAGCAAGACCTAAAAGACTGTCTCACCTATGCTCAGGAAGTGATCAGCCACCATGCCCTTGCGCCCGACTATTCTGACCTCTGGAACTACACCGGTCCTGACGGAGCCAACGAGAAGCTTGATGAGATCATCCTCGCTGCCCAGTTCAACGCCGACAAGTCGGGCAATACAGGCAACAGCTACAACCAGACTCACCTTTACTACATCTCCATCTACAAGGATCTGCCTTACATGAAGCGCGACATTCCTGGAGAGCGTGAGTATCAGCGTCTGCGCACTTCCTACTACACTTACGATGTGTACGACAAAGTCAACGACTCCCGTTTCTGGAAGAGTTTCAAGACCAAGGCTGCTGTCAACAATCCGAAGAACAGCACTTATTACAAGAAGGGCGACCTCGGAGTGATGTACGTCATCAACAAGCCTGGCGACACACGCTATGCCAACGTAAGAATGAACGACGAAGTTGTCTATTCCAAGACAGGCAAGACCATTCCTACAGTCTTTGTGGCTTATCCTGCCAACAAGAATCAGGCTGGCGACAATGCGCTGCTTGACTTCACACAGTTCTATCCCTCACTGAGCAAGTTTATCGACGGCTATCGTGAGAGTGTGACCGACCGTGTAGGAACACGCGACGGCATCTTGGCGAGAGTGGGCGAAACCTACCTCATCGCTGCCGAAGCTTTAGTTCGCCAGGGCAAATATCAAGAAGCCTTGGGCTACATCAACACGCTTCGCGACCGTGCCGCATACAAACAGGGCGAAGACCGTGAGCATCATGTCGATGGTGGCGCTGCCTACAAGTCTGGAGCTCCAGGCTACAAGGACAACGGCGAGAACACCTATATGGCAGAATGCTCATACTACGAATCAAACGGAATAGCCGAGACCACAGCTCCTACAAGTCTCAAGATAACAGACATCAACAATCTGCCTGCAGAAGACGAAGCTGTCATCCGCAAGCTCGGTTATACATCAGCCTACGACCGCATGCTCTGCTTAGTGCTCAACGAGCGTACACGCGAACTTTGCGGTGAATTCCAGCGCTGGCAAGACCTGGCACGCACCAAGACACTCGTTGCCCGCGCACGTGCTTTCAACTCTATCGCCGCAGCCAACATCAAGGACTACATGGTGCTCCGTCCTATTCCTCAGACTTATCTCGATGGAATACAGAAGAACGGCCATGCCCTCACTGCTGAGGAGAAACAAGAACAGCAGAATCCTGGATGGTAAATTTCCATGAAAGTTTAAGAACCAGCGAAACGCTACACCTTATTATATATATAGGGGCGAGATTGCAAAGATGCAATCTCGCCCCTATTTTTTCACTTCACTATCTTACCGAAACATCCTTATCTCGTCAGCGAGAACTTGACGCTCAGACCGAAGTCCTGCGTGGTGGTGGGATAACTGCTGCTCGAGAGCAGAGGAGTGTTGGTCTGACGGTCGTAATAGAAGCTCATGGTGAGGAGACGGTTGAGGGTATAGTCGGCCGAGAAACTCAGCTTGAGCGCCTTGTTACCGCTGCTGGCACTGCTCACCATAGAAGCTATGTCGCGCACGATGGCAGCCTGACGGCGGAAGCTGAAGTCGAGACGCAGGTTGAGGTTCTGGTTGGTTCCTGCGTTGCTGTTGCTGGAAGCCGCGCTGCTCTGGTTCTTGTTCTTTCCCTTCGACTTGATGGCTCGCTTTCCCCTGCCGAAAAGGCTGAGGTTGTTGAGACGATAACCCATTCCTACGACCCAGTCCTTGCTGAGCGCCTCGTTCACCTGCACACTCGTCATGCTGAGACTCAACACGCGCGTCTGACGATACTCAGCCTTGAGCGTCATATTGTTGTTGAACGTCATGTCGACACCCATGAGCGGCGAGAACGACTCGTTGATGCTTACCTGCGAGATATTGAACATGCTGCTCGGCGTGACGCTGCCTGTCGCCGTGTCGTCGATGAAGCCTATTCCGTTCATATACTCCTGGAAGGTGCTGTAGGTGTTGTAGCTTCCTATGGCAAAGATGCTCTTGTAGGAGTGGTTGATGTTGATGCTCTTGAAGTGGTCGCGCAGCCATGGCAGCTTGCCCAGTCCGCTGTAACGGACAGTCCAGTTGGGCAGCAGACGGCTGAGCGCCGGGAAGAGCGAGAGCGACGAGCCTCCCATGCTGGTATAGGCATCGAGGAACGCCGGAATCATCACGTCGCCGCTGTACTTGTTGACAGGCGTGCGCGAAGCATCAAACTTGCCTCCTGCCAGAGCCGACCCTGCCGGATAGACAGCGTCGGCATAGCGCGCCTCCACCTTGTTGCGGTAAGACTCGAGCGAGTTGACAAACTTCTCGAAAGTCTTGCTCTTGTAGCCGCTGCTTGCCGAGCCCATTCCCTCGAAGGCAGAGCCTATCGAGATGGTTGTCATGGTGAAGGTTCCGCTCTCTGTGGTGGGCGTTCCCTCATACATGTACTGCATGCTCTTCTGCACAGTCTTGGTGCGCGAGGCGTTGAGGTCTATCTTGAAATTCCTTACCGGTTCGAGTGTCATGCGCAGCTGCAGGTCGTTGGTGGTGCTGCTGGCAGCTGGTGTGGCGATGGTGTCATTCACCAGGAGCCATTCGTTGCGTCTTGCCTTGTCGATATAGCTGTCGTCCACCATACCGAAGGCGAAGTCGAGGCCTGGGGAGAGCACTCCCTGCTTGGTCTGTCCGAAGGCGTCGCCGATGGTGGGCAGGAATCCTGGAAGCGTGAGCTGATAGTTGTTGCGATAGGTGAAACTGATGTTGCGCACCATCATGGCCGTGCGTGCCACAGCCTGCATGGTCTTGTACCAGCCCTGGTTCTCGAGCGGTTCCTTCGCCAGCACGGTGAGTTTCACCTTGGTGGCAGTGTCCACCTTCGAGATGAGTTTTATTTGGTTGGCGTTCACCTTCTTGTATTTCAGCTGCATCACCTTTCCGTCCTCAGTCTTGGCGGTAACGATGAGTCGCTTGCTGTTCTTGCCGTGGTTCACCTTGATGACGGTGTCGGGCATGAGCACCACTTCCTTCTCGAAGGCACGTCGGTTCTTGGGCAGTGCTTTCTTCTGCTGCTCTGCCTTCTTGTTCTGCTTGCTCCGCCATTGTTTCTCAGCCTCGTCGGGATCTTTGCCGGCAGCCTCGGCTTCCTTTCTCACCTTCTGCAACTCCTGTTTCTGTCGCTGTGCCTCCTGTTTCTGCTTGGCTTTATCCTGCTTCTTGCGCTGAAGTTGCGATTTCGACGGTTCGCGGTCGAAGCGCTGGTTGGCCTTCTTGAGGAAGGGCACGTGGTTGTAGAGTTTCACCAGGTTGAACGATCCGTTGAGTGTCACGTCACGGTTGGTGTTGATGGTATTTCCGTAGTTGTTACCGTCCTCGTCGTCGGTTCCCTTGTTCCAGGAATAGGTCGAGTTGTAGTTGGCGTCGGTGTTCACCCAGTCGAATACGGGCAGCAGGTTGAGCGGCAACTGATAGGATGCGGTAAACGTCTGATTGTAGTCGAGCGGTGTACCGAGGTGCTTGATGCTTGTCCACACCGAGTCCTTCCAGGCATGATACTGGTCGGGATAGAGGTCTTTGTTGACAGGTGTGTAAGGCTCCTCTATCTGTGCGTGTGTGGCACTGCGGAAGTTGGCGTGCAGGTTCTTGGTGAGGTCCCAGCGCACGGCGAACTCTCTGTTCCAGAGGAACTGCTGGCTGAACGAGAGCGGCAGCTGCGTGTTCTCTGTCGACTCCATGTCGCGCTCCTGCAGCTCGTAGTAGTTGCGCGTCATCTCGGTGTTGAACGCCACATTCTGCGGCAGCCAGTTCAGTCCGAATCGCTTCAGTATGTCGAGCCACTTGCTGCGATTCTTTATCTTCTTGAACGGCTCCCACGCCTTGTAGACCGGTGTCCACGAATAGTCGAGCGCTCCACGCCAGTTGTCCTCTTTCTCGTAAACGGTGGTCTCGCCCGTTGTGCGCTGGTGCGAGTGGCTGTAGGAGAAGGAGAAGTTGGCAGGGTCGTATGGCATGGGGTGACGCTTGGTGGCGATTCCTACCCTTGCGTTGGAGATGGAGAAGTTGGTATTGGTGACCTTTGTCACGGCGATGCTCTCTATGGAGTCGCGCTCATGTCGCGATCCAGCCGCGTCGAGTGCGTCCTTGAGTTCCATGTCGGTGTCCATCGGGTTGTACTTGGGCGAGGTCTTCTCCTTGGTGATGCTGTAATATAAAGGTATGCTCACCTTGGCCTTGTCGGGGAAAAACTTTCCGAGCTCGAGGTTGGTGGTGACGCTGTACGAGCTGTAGGTGTCGGTGGACCTGCTTGCCACTCCGTCCTCCAGTCCGCCGAATCCCTCGCTCTGGTATTTACCTGTGGCGTTGACGCTTCCCAGGTCCGATAGCTGCACATTGAGGTTTCCGTTGGCAGCCCATCCGCCCTTACTGTTGTGGTCGAGCAGACGCAGCTCGTTGACCCACACCTCCACACTCTTGATTTCTCCAGCGTTGTTGCGCACGCCTATCATCATGGTTTTCACCTCTCCGAGTGTAGGATTACCCATGATGGTGATCTTGTTGTTGGGATGGTTGGAGTCGTAGGCCGAATAGGGTGCCGAGAAGGAAGCCATGCCTTGCGACTTGGCCTGGTTGCGCGCCTTCTTGAGTGCGGTGAAGACGGTGAGCGCCACGTCGAGCATGTTCTCCTCGGGCCACACGGCACGGCAGTCCTCGTAGCTGTATCGGCTGTAGTTGTTGCGTGCCGGTGTGAGCTTCAGCGGTATTTCGTACTCGTAGTAGTTGTTCTTGTAGTCGCTTCCCAGACGGATGAACACCGAAGCCTGGTTGTCCTGCAGCGAGGTGACGTCCTGCTCCAGGGCGTTGGCGTGAACAAACATCTGCATGCGCTTGTACTGTCGCAGGTCGAGGGTGGTGTTCTTGTACACCGCCTTGGTCTCGCCCGTACTCAGGTTCTTGGCCACGAGGCTGAGTGACTGCTCGTTGGCCTCCACGAGCTGTGGCTGCGTGGGGTCTTGCTCGCGCTGTACGCCCGGTGGCAGCACGTAGTTGACAGGTGTCTTCTCGGCATTCTCCTCTATGCTCACCGCACTGGCCTCAAGCGTGCCGCTGTTGGCAGCGCCCAGCAGCTGGTCGTAGGTTCTCCACTCGCCCCTTACCAGGTCGAGTGTGCCGAAACGCAGCACGATGGGCTTGCGGAAGTTGGTGAGGAACATGCGCATGAAGCGTATGCTGGAGAAGTCGTTGATGTTGCCTTCCTTCTTCTCGTACTGGTCTACGGGAATGCGGAACTGATACCAGGTGACGGTGGGCTTGCTGCCGTCGCGCAGTGTGGGCGTGTAGCTTCGCTTGTCGACGATGAAGTTGGAGCCCACCTGCAGGTCTTCAGGTCGTATGCTCACGTGATACTGATAGTATTTCTCGTATTCGTTGAGGGTGAAGTCCTGGTTGATGTCCTCCACGTCGGGCGTCGACTTGTAGGAAGTGTCGTAGCTCTCGGTGCGGCTGTCGCTGTCGGGCGAGTTGCCCTGTGGGTTGTTGATAAACTTGTATCTGTACAGGATGGGAGCCTTCATCTGGTCCCAGTCGCTACCACGGTAGTAGTGGTAGTCGTCGCGAGCAGGGTCATTGTAGATGCTGTCGAACACCGCTTGGTTCACCTTGCCCTGTATCTGGCTGAGGTAGGCGTTCTTGTAGTAGTCGCGTTCCTCCTCGTCGTTGAGTCCGTTGAATCCCACGTCCTGCAGTGCGCGGCTTCCCTTCGTGGTGGCGAAGGCATAGGTCACGGTGCTCTGGGCGGGAATCTTTCCCCACTGTGTGTAGGTGAAGTTTGACGTTCCGTCCACGGGCATTCCGCTCTCATAGAATTTCTTTCCGTCGCGCAGGATGTCCTCGCTTATCTCGCCGAGGTTGATATAGAAGTCGCCGCCATACTGGGCTGCGTCGGCCTGCTCGCGCGAGTAGATGAAGGGGTCGAGCATCCAGAACTCGATGTACTCCACGTTGGCCTGCTCGAAGTCGTTGGTGTCGAGTTTGCGCATCATGCCTCCCCAGTTCTGCTGTGGCATGGCGAGGGTTCCGTCGGGCTGCAGGTCGGGGTTGAAGTTGTAAGGACCTGGCTCGGCAGGATAGTAGGCGAGGTTGAGCACGCTCAGCGTGTTGGTGGCTCCGCTGTAGGAGCTTTGCTGGCGCAGTGGGAAGAGCTCGCGCACATAGACCTCACGCACATAGTGATTGGACAGCTGTGCCAGGTCGCTCTTGATGTGTCCTGGTGTGAGCGAGCTGCCCCGTCGTGTGAAGAGCGGGTCGATGGTGTACCAAGCCAGACGGCTGCGTCGGAATCCGCTGGTCAGCCCCGTCTTGTCGTTGTAGTCCTGACGGAAGTTTGACGAGGGCACGCTGGAGAGCACCCACGATGTGGGCGACATGACGTCGATGGTGTTCTTGGTGTTCTCGAAGTCGTCGAGATAGGATGCGTTGTCCTGCGTTCCGCTGGCTTGTCCGGCAAAGAGTTTGGCAAACTCGCCTGTGAACGAGATGTAGGATGGCTGCGTGAGGTGCAGGAACGGTATTTTGTCGAGCATGTTGGTGAGCCACTGGCTCTCGCGCTTCCAGTTGAGGTTGAAGCCCACGAGGGTGTTTCTGAGAGGCTCTGCGCCCATGGTCACCTTGGTGGTGAGGGCCTGTTCGGTGAGGTGCTGCAGGGTTCCGCTGATCTGGAAGTTCTTCGAGAAGTCGTACTCCCAGTTCACGCCAAACATGGTTTTGCGCATCTGTCCGTAGTCGGTGTTGCTCTCGAGCGACACGTTGACGGGTGTTCCAGCATCGATGATGCTCTGGTTGAGGATAGTCACCTCGCCGGCATTGTAGTCCACCGCATAGTCGGAGCCTTCGGTGAGGGTCACACCTCCTGCCGTGACGAGCACCGAACCCTGTGGCACGTTGTATGCGCCTAAGGAGATGACGTTGGCGGAGGTTCCGCGAAACTGTCCCACGAGTTGAAATTTGTTCTTCTCGGCTATCTGCTTCGCCACGGTCTTGGTGCTGTCGTAGAGTTCGGTGAAGGCGTACTTTTTCGCCACCTCCTCGGCGATGCCCTTGCCCTTGAGATAGGTATAGAGATAGCTTCCGAAAGGCTCGGCCTTGGGGATGAAGACGCGTCCTTCCGATACGGTGTAGCCAGCCACGTAGTCGTAGTAGCCGTTGCTGTGGGGATTGTTGTTGTTGTCGAGTCGGTCGGCTCCCAGCACCTTGATGATGGGCTGGTCTTTCACCTTCGCCTCGGGAATGTAGTTGAGGTAGACGCCCGTAGAGTCGCTCTGATACTTCACGTCGAGTCGGAACTTCTCCTTCTCCACCTGCGATGCGAGGTAATACACGTTCTTCATCATCAGGTCCCAGTTGCCCTGCTGCGGGTTGTTGCTGGTGTTCTTGAGCGACTTGACGAAGAGTCCCTGTCGGGTGTCGGTGATGTCGGATGCGAACTCGCCCACCTGATAGGTAACACCGCCGTAGGTGTACTCGTAGGCCACAGCCAGCACCTGGTCGGTCTGCAGTCCGCTCCTCAACGACACGTAGCCGAGGGCAGTGTTCACCGTATATTCCGACGAGGAGAGCAGTCTGGCGCTCTCCAGCTTCTCGAAGTCGTCGCCGCCCTTCAGTCCTGCTCCTTCGAGCACGGTGGCGGCCTGGTCGATGTCGCGTGCTGCGGCATACTGGTTCACCATGGCGTCGTACTCGCTGTTGGCTCTGTTGGAGGGCACGGCCGTTCCTGCAGCCGCCCACATGGGGTTGCTTATCTTCGAGGTCTCGCCCAGGTCGGTGAGGGCTATGATGTTTCGGGTGTTGGTGGTGGTGGCAGTCTTGTTGGTTACCCAAATCTCCACTCGGTTGATGGTGACGCCAGTGGTGAGGTTGGGCAGTTTCTGCATCCATGCGTCGTAGTGGTCGCGGAAGTATCGCGAGAGGAAGAAGTGTCGGTTCTCCTCATAGTCGGCCACATTGATCTCGAAGGGTGTGAGCTGCACGCCTCCCTTCGACGACACGCTCTTCGACGACGATTTCTTCTGCGACAGGACGGTCTGCAGCTTCAGTTTGCCAAACTGCATATCGGTGCGCACACCGAAGAGGCTGCTGGCACCGCGGATAAGCGACGAGTTGGAGGGGAACGACACGTTGCCTGCCTCCACGAGCTTGATGATCTCGTCTTCCTTGCCGTCGTACTTCAGCTTCATGTTCTGCGCGTCGTAGTCGAAGGTGGCGTCGGTGTTGTAGTTGAGGTTCATGTTCACCTTGTCGCCCACCTTTCCGTTGACGTTGAGGTTGATCTTCTCATCAAACTCCATCATCGTGGTCTTGCGGTTGCGGATGGGCAGCGAGGGGTTGTCCACACTCTTCTTGTTGATGCCAAACTTCAGCTCGGCAGTTCCCTGCGTGCGCACTCGGATGCCTCCGGGACCGAAGATTTTCTCGGCAGGTCCCAGGTCGAAGTGCATGTCGGTGAAGTCAAATTTCTCCTTTCCCTTGGCCTTGTATATCTCGTCGTTCTGCTTGCGGTAGTAGGCACGTCGCTCGTTGAGCTCGCTCCATGCCATGTACTCGGCAGGCGTCATCATGATGGGAGCCGAGAGCCATGCGCCGCCCAGCTTGTTGCCGATGACGTAGCGGTCCAGCGTGTCGTTGTACTCCACGTGGTATTTCATGTTGTCGGGGCGCTGCAGGTCTAACGGACTCTGATACAAGTCGCCCGTGCTGATGGGCTGTGTGCGCTGTACGGGCCATCGTGTGTGCAGCAGCGAGTCGGGTATGGTGTCCTCGTCGGCGAGGATGGGCTGGGCCGTGATGCCGGGCTTTCCTGCTGCCATGGCAGCCTTTTTCGTCGTGGCAGCCGTCTGCTTCCTACTGGCTGCGCTGGCATTGCGGTTCTGTGCAGCTCGCTGCCGCGTCCTGTTGTCCTGCCAGTACGACAAGCCAAAGGCATTGCCGATGACCGAGACCATCAGCAATGCCATCAACAGAAAGGCATATTTATATTTTCGTTTTATCAACATCTACACTCGTTTCTTCTTTTTCGTCATTTTATTCGTTTCAGAGCCGTCTTGATCACCTGTTCCACCTTCAGGTCGGGCTGTTCCTTCAGGATGTCGACCACCACCTTGGACGATGGCGCTGGCGAGAATCCGAGCATGGTGAGTGCGCTCACCGCCTCGTCCTTCACGCCGTTGTTCACCATGTCCACGTTTCCTCCGTTGGCAGGCAGCTCGTCGGCTATTCCCATGCTTACGATCTTGTCCTTCAGGTCGATGATGATGCGCTGGGCTGTCTTCAGTCCTATGCCCTTCACACCCTTGAGCATCGCCTCGTTGGCAGTGGAGATGACGTTGCACAGCTCGCGTGGCGACATCGACGAGAGAATCATCCTCGCCGTGCCGGCTCCCACACCCGATACGGTGATGAGAAGACGGTAAAGCTCTCGCTCCTGCTTCGAGGCAAAGCCATAGAGGGTGAACGAGTCGTCTCTTCCACCTGTCACCAGTACTTCGTGAACGTACAGTTTAGCCTCTCTCTTACCCTGTATGGCAGTATATGTGTTGAGCGAGATACTGAGCGCATACCCCACGCCCGCGGTCTCGATAACGGCCTGTGTCGGCGTCAGCTCGGTCAGGTCGCCATGTATATATTCAATCATGATTGTCGTTAATAATTTTATGATTTCACATCTCTCGTCATCGCGCCCATGCGCATACGATTATATAATAAACGCACATTCGGCGCTATTATTGCCAAAGAGGGGGAAAATGTTTTTGCTCCACTTTTGCAAATGAGAAAATTAAAAGAAGTTAGAGAAGCTCAAAAATTCAACTCCTGCATTTGCCCTCCTTCTTTCAATCTGTAAGCATTCTCACCCCACAATCCTTACACTATCCAACAAAAACATACCTAAAAGCTATGATTTTACAACTTTTTGTCGGTTCTTATAGTTAAAAAACTATTAAAACGTTCGTTTTCTCGAATAAAAGCTATACTTTTGCAACCGGAAACAGAACAAACAACAAATAAAAGAAAGAATACAATGAAGAAATTTAGAGCAGCCGTAGTAGGTTACGGCAATATCGGTAAGTTCACCGTCGAGGCACTCGAGGCAGCTCCCGATTTTGAGATTGCAGGCATCGTACGCCGTCAGGGCGACAAGAACAAACCAGCCGAACTGGCTGATTATGATGTAGTAGACGACATCACCAAGTTGAAGGACGTGGATGTAGCCATCCTCGCCACTCCTACCCGTTCCTGCCCAGAATACTCTGCCAAGATAGTGGCTCTCGGCATCAACACCGTCGACAGCTACGATATCCATACCGGCATCCTCGACTATCGTACAAGCCAGATGGAAAACTGCAAGAAGGCAGGCAAGGTGAGCGTCATTTCTGCCGGCTGGGATCCTGGTTCTGACTCAGTAGTGCGCGTGCTCATGGAAAGCCTTGCTCCTAAGGGTCTTACCTATACCAACTTCGGTCCTGGTATGAGCATGGGCCACTCTGTTTGCGTACGCAGCAAGCAGGGAGTCAAGGAGGCTCTCTCTGTCACCATCCCATTGGGCGAGGGCATTCACCGCCGCATGGTGTACGTAGAGTTGGAGGAAGGCGCCAAGCTCGAGGACGTAACTGCCGAGATTAAGGCCGACCCTTACTTCGCTCACGACGAGACCCACGTCTTTGCTGTAGCCTCAGTCGATGATGTCAAGGACATGGGCCATGGTGTGAACCTCGTTCGCAAAGGCGTTTCGGGCAAGACTCAGAACCAGCGTTTCGAGTTCAACATGAGCATCAACAACCCTGCTCTCACTGCTCAGGTATTGGTCAACGTGGCTCGCGCCACCTTCCGTCTGCAGCCAGGCTGCTACACCATGCCCGAGATTCCAGTCATCGACATGCTCCCTGGCACTCGCGAGGAAATTGTCGCCACACTCGTGTAAGATTGTTTTCCGCAAATATTCTGTTCCCCCTGCCCATCGGCAAAGAACATGAAACCCAAAAGAGGGTGCGTCACAGACTTATGACACACCCTCTTTTGCCTTTCGGCACCTGAACACATTATATATATTGTATGTGTGAGTTACTACTCATCACCAGCCATTATACCCTCTCACTCTCTATTTCCAACAATTTCATTGTTGGCTTGATATATTTCTTCATTATTTTCTATCTTTTTATTTATTATACACTACTTTCTTGCCGTTCACGATGTAGATCTCGCCCTTCTGAGGAGCAGCCACCTTGCGACCCATCAAGTCGAAGTAAACCTTAGGCTGTAGGTTGGCTTGGTCGTAAATGCCCTTGTAAGAGCCATCGCCGTTGATGCGGTCGATGCCCGTAGACTCACCATTCTCGAATACCATGCTGTAAACCTTGGCTTCGTCGAATCCGTCATCACCTCCACCGATTTCAGTAGAACTCAGGTCGAGATAAGCACTATAAGCACCCACCTTCAAGGTCGTATTGTCTGCCGCTACTGGGTGGAAGTTGCCATCGGTTTGGAGGATATAGCTGCCACCCTTAGCCACCATGCTTTCGAAGGTACCCTTCAAGAGGCTTCCATCGTTCTTAGGAGCAGTAACTGAAGATGAAGCATCCACATCGAATGTGATGACGCTCATATCATTCTTGCCTTCGAAGTCCACGCCTTCGAGATAGCGATGATATACGTAAGGCACTCCTGGCTCAATGCTCTTCGCCTCAGTCAAGGTAATCGTACCCTTGTTCTTATCTGCATTCTTCACCTGATAGAGTTTGTCGAAACCTGTGAAGCTGCCTGCTACGAGGCTACTGCCCACTGGCACACAGAGCGTGCCATATTCCGACGTCTTGTTGATGCTGACGTATGGCTTCACGGCTTGGCCTGCTTCGATTACTCTCGAGCAGTTCTTTGAAGCCCAATAAGCTGCGGGCGAGCAATAGAGCGTCGCCGAACAGTTACCAAACATATTCACACTTGCATAGAGTTTGCTCAGCCCCTCCAAAGAGAACTTATCTCCCAAATAAATTGCCTCAAGTTTTTGACATTTAAAAAACAAACTTGTGCTCTGAGTAACCAACTGAGTATCGAAATTAGACAAATCTAAGGATGTAAGGCTCATGCAGGAAAGAAACATACAAGCAATATCCTCAACCTTCGAAGTGTTAAATCCTGATAGATCCAAAGAGGTAAGTTTTTCGCACCTTTGGAATACAGCTTGCATATTCTTCACGTTCTCAGTATTGAAGTGAGACACATCGATATGTGTAAGACCTTTACATGATGAAAACATTCCGGTCATATATCTCACACGATGCATATCAAAATTTGAAACAGATAAGTTTGTCAAATTCCAACAACCAGAAAACATCCACATCATATCATTCACATTGCTTGTATCAAAACTTGAAACATTCAAGTATGTCAAATTATTACAACCAGAGAACATGTATGACATGCTAAAGACATTGTGAGTATCAAAAGTTTTCAAGTCTAAAGAAGTAAGACTTTTGCAGTTATAGAACATATGCCACATGTCTGTAACCATAGAAGTATTCAGATTCTCTATTCCATCAATCGCTTCCAACTTCTCACATTCCATAAACCAAGAATTGCAAGACGTAGGACGTGCAGACGCAAACGAGACATCAAATACAACTCTGACAATATCAGCTTTATGCTCAGTAATCCACCCAGGTTTCTGAGAGCGATTCATATCATACTCTCCATCGCCCAACTCGCCCTTCTCATCATAATAAAAGGTGAGAGACTTGACTGATTTGTCATATTTTGCCCATGCCTTCTTAGCAGCATAAGCACTCAATTCGCCCCCCCAGAGGAAAGCGATAAAGAGGACGAGGAGCGTCCTCCATACAATACTTTTACTTTTCTCCATGATTTATTTTTGTTTATAATTAATTCAAGCTATGCATCCACAACTCGTCTACTATTCTTGTGCAAACTTTCTTACATATATTCTCTCATTGCCATTATATATACTATAAATCCCAGGATGATGACGAAAGTCAGTCCGAGAAACAGATAGATATAATATCTTCCTCTCTTGATGAAATCACAGAAGCTGTAGCGAGCCTTGTAGTTTTCATCAAGATATATCCTGTAGTCTTGAACCATGGCATAGCCCATGACTATGGCGAATAAAAGAAGAAACAATGCCACTATGAAAATAGCCTGTTCCTCTTTCATGAGAGTCTCTATCATATTTCCCATGGCGCAAAAATAGTGTTTTTCTTCGGAAAAAGGTGTCCACTTCCCCCACTTAGGTGTCGCATTCCTACAAAAAAGGTGTCTACTTGGTGGGGGAAGTAGACACCTAAGGCGTGATTTTATTGTATTTTCGCTCATTTGTACAAATTCGAGATAGCATACAATGGGTTAATGGCGATTCGCCTACCTGCTATCTTTCTCTTCATATCTTTACACTTTTAGACACATAAAACAGTCGGATTATTACACTTTTCGACACATACGACCAAATAAACATTGAGCATAAAGTGGAATATTAAGATATTTTAAAACAATAAGATACTGAGAAACTGAAATATGAGGAATAAAAGTACTGTTTTTATTCATTCTATCCATCGTATTGAATAAAATCAGCACTTTTTTATTCAATACGATGGATAGAATGAATATTTTTTGTATCTTTGTCTCGGTTTAATCAATTCATCTGAAGAGAAATGAGAACAATTATCAGTAACCAGAAAAAGGAACGGGATATTCTGCTTTCCCGTCCTTACCTTACACGTCATACCCAATATGATGTGGATGAACTGTTGGCAAGTAAGCAAATCAAGTTGATAACGGGTCCTAGAAGAACTGGCAAATCGACAGAGGCTTTACTGATGCTGAAAAGCAGGAACTTTGCCTATCTGAATTTTGATGACGGCAAACTCCTGAGTGCATGGGACGATGATTTGGTTTGGGAAACACTGCGTGCCGTTTATCCCGACTTCGAGTATCTTCTGCTTGATGAGGTTCAAAATCTGGATGGTTGGGATTTGTGGGTCTCCAAGCTTTACCGCATGGGAATCAACATGGTTATTACGGGAAGCAACGCCAAATTGCTGAGTAGCGAAATGGCAACATTGCTCACAGGCAGATATATCCAGATAGAGATGCTGCCTTTCAGTCTTTCTGAATTCTTTATCTGGAACCACAGGAATCTTTCGGAAGTATCAGAGATGAAAGATAGCGCATCAGACCTCTCGCTTATAGCAGACTATCTGCACCATGGTGGTTATCCAGAGACTGTAGCAGCAAGAAGCCTGACCCAAAACTATCTCTCCACACTCTTTGATTCCATCATTTGGAAAGACATTGCCAAGCGCCATAAAGTACGCAATGTGGAGGATTTGAACAACCTGGCCATGTATCTGGTTTCTAACTTCTGCAATCCTTTCAGTGCCAACGAACTGGCAGAAGCGCTGGGATTTTCAAGCGTAGCAACCACCAAGAAGTTTATGGGATATTTAAGAGAACCCTATCTCTTGTATTATCTGCCACGTTACAGCAACAAGTTGAAAATGATGAAGAAGGCTCCACAGAAAGTATATGTGGTTGACAATGGTTTTGTAGAAGCCAAGGCTTTTAGTGTGAGTGAGAACTTAGGCAGGTTATTGGAGAATCAGGTTTTTATCGAGTTGGTTCGCAGGGGATATCATGCAGAAACCTCGCTTTTCTATTATCGCTCCCGCAATGACAAGGAGACTGATTTTGTTACAAGGCAGGGTGCTCATGTAGAAAGTCTTATACAAGTATGTTATGACCTCTCATCCGAACGAACGCTCAAGCGGGAAGTAGATAGCATCATTGAATGTGCGGGGGAACTCAAATGCTCCAATCTGATCATTGTCACGATGAATGAGGAAAGAATAATTGAGAAAAATGGTTATAAGGTCAAGATTTTGCCTATATATAAGTTTTAATGAGCTGCAACACTGTGGATACCGATTTGCTAACAAGGATTTTCTACCGATATGTTCTTAGTTCTTCTATCGGATAGCCACGCTTTTTTCTCCTAAAACACTTGCGAAACTTGAATCTTATAATATTTAAATAGGAGAAAAATTGGGCAAAGAAGCCCTTTTCTCCTCAAAAAACTATATATTTGCAAACAATTAAAACAATATCGCAAATGATATGAGAACAGAGGAGTCAGCATCCCGAGAAGCAGTTCCTGGTAACACCCATCGGTTGCGGCATTGCCAGCTTTGACCCAGAGGGCATCGCCCCACTGTTCAAGGAGGCAAAGGTGATAAAAAACATCACCTCCCCGAGAGTTTCTGGGAGGTGATGGAGTAAATGTCAAAAAGTACATATCGATGTAGCGAATGTTTCGCAAGTTGAGTCAATTATTTCACGTACTTCTTTCCATCCTTGATATAGATGCCGCTTTCTGGCTCCTGACTCAACTTGCGACCTTGCAAGTCGTAGATGCCATGCAGAATATGTTCCTCTGCGGTATTCACATTCTCTATGCCAGTAGCATAACCTTCACCTATCACATAAATAGGCATAGTCTTAGCATCGGAAGACAAAGGTTCATCTGCACCTCCAAAAGGATTCTCGCGTATAGTTACATTCATGTACCAACTTTGTGGCGCAGGCACATCATCGTCAGTTCGCAAGACCAGTCCACCATCTTTTATGATGTAATTGATAGCATCCTCCGAGTTAGACGCAAGGTTTTTATTGGCTTGATAAACACCATTAAAAACATATTTTCTTGTCATACTCATACAGTCGATAAATTTTTCCTTCGATGCAGAAAGCGTGACATCTGCCAACTCGATGGTCTTTTCTCCATCACTCTCACACATGATCAAGCTTGGATAGTTTGCTTTAGAGGAACCAGACTTCAACTTCTGGACGTTCAGTCGCGTAATAGTTTCATTGACCACTTCGATGTCCACTGGGGTTGCCACGTTTAAGCCATTGCTTGTCAACTGTTCAAGACTCATCCTAAATGGCACATAGAGTGATTGCCACTTGTAGGCATCAAATGTACGAATGTACTTGAAGTCAGCCACCTCTATATCTACTGGACTATTATAAGCCTCGCCATCTGTGAGCGTCACTGCCTCGGCAGTGTACTTGCCATCAGCGTAGGTCAGTTTCAGGTTGTTGCCAAGGATGCCACAGAAGTCTTTAATGTATTTTATGTTCTCATTGTTTGCATTGCAGTTGATACATACATCCCCATAGAGTCCATTGGCATCTGGGTGTCCAGCCATCTCAAATACGTGTGGAACAGCTCCATCCTCACCGAAAATGCTATTATCATTGGTATAAACATCAGTTATCTTGTCACATTCCTTACCATGATATACTGTATTGTCACCAGTAGATTTCAACACAGGATAAGCATCACCATTCTCACCAAGTTTCTGATACCAAGCCAAATCGCCAGAAGTTTTATTGTCATTTAACGCCAATGCCACCTCGCCACTCTTTATCTGCTGTTTGGTGAATGCCTTGACCACGTCAGCTTCTACCTTTCCGTCTTCGAAAGTCAGACTTCCTGTACCAACTATTTTGATGTTCTCAGATGAATTATTTAGCAATGCCTCCTTGTTGTAAGCTGCAATACCCTTTGCGGTTAGTGTACCACCCACTATATTGCCTATAATGATTCCTAGATTGTCATTCGTATTCGTCACATCTCCATAACTGAACACATTCTGGATACTGCTGTTAGCCACCGTTTGTCCTGCTATGCCACCGGTATACCAACCTGTGCTTGATATCTTGCCATAGTTGGCGCAATCTTCGATACTTGTTCCATAAGCATACCCTATGATTCCACCAATATAGGTATTATTGTTTTCAACGGTTCCATAATTGGTGCTGCGCCTGATGTTTCTTTCAGTGCTATTACCTGCAATTCCGCCAACAGACTTAGTACCCTTCACGCTGGAGTGATTCTCGCAGTTTTCGAGATTTATTTTGGCCAATCCAACAATACCGCCAGTAATTTCTTGTCCTATTACAGTACAATTGTTTGTGGTTTTAATACCCTTTATATGTGATGGAGAATCCCCGTATGCATATCCTGCCAAGATACCGGTGTAAGATGCATTCGCATTTGTTGTGCTCACATTCTCCACCTTGGCATAGTCAAAGATAAGGTCTTGGATAGTTGCACCGTAAGTATAGCCGAAAAGCCCCACAAAGCTTTGTGCTGTCTTGATATAGAGATGTGAGATGGTATGTCCCTGACCGTCCATATTTCCCTTCCAGCTATTATTGACATAGCCTATCGGAATCCAGCTCAAGAGTTCCTTGCCGTCTTCTGCCGCATGGCAGTAGTTCTTTAGGTCGATATCCGCAGTCAGCATGGCAGATGCCGAAGGGTGAGTAGTTCCAGCTGCTTCACCTTCGTCCACAATAGTTCCGTTCACATAATCGCGGAACCAAGCCAAGTGGTAAGGTTTGGCTATCAGGTACACCCCATTTTGCTCTGAAGGCTTCACAGCCACATAATGCTGGCAACGCTTGCAATAGCCATCCTCATTGTTGTCGTGTCCAAGGGCAGGATGCTCTGCGTCCGTTACATCTGTCAATTCCTTGGTCAATTGGCTGTCGGAATATGTCCTTTGGCAGTCCTGGCATTGCCAATATTCCTTGGTTGCTGCTTCGGTGCAAGTAGCGTCTGTAGCAGCATGGTGAATTGTCGTTCCGTGTTGATACCTGATTGCTGAACTGGTAGAATTGTTGGTGAAACTTCCCCTCACCACCTCATTGGTTTTGCAATTTAAAGTCGTATTGTCAGCATAAACCTGATGCTCCGAACCAATGACAGGATAGATGTCGTCATCATTAGCCAGATTTTGTCCCCATTTTGCTTTGCTCGAAGCGTTTTGCTGGAGCTGATAGGCAACAACACCGCTTTTCAGTTGGTCCTTTGTAAATCCTGTTGCGTTATCTTCTGAAGGCGTGCCATTTCCGAAGGCTTTTACAGTTTGTTCTTGGCCGTTTACAGTCAGCTTTGCGCCACTATAGTATGCCACCATGCCTTCAGTAGCCCCCAAATAAGAATTGCCAAAAACCATGCCTACCCTTTGTGTTTTGTTTGTGACACTGATGTTGCCATAGCTGAACACGTTCTGTATCTTGCCATTGTTTACAGAACCAGCCATGCCAGCAATATAATTTGTACCTTTTACACCTCCATAATTGGCGCAATCTTGGATTGTTCCGCTATCGAAATAGCCAACTAAGCCACCGACACCCAGACTTGATGCAGTTACATTTCCATAGTTGGCACAGGCGGTCATAGAATTACCTGTTCTACTTATACTGTAGAAGCCGCAAAGACCGCCGATATATTTTCTTCCTTGTACCGTGGCGCAGTTCACACAGTTGTAGGCGTTACCATCAAGATAACCTGCAATACCGCCAGTATAATTACCTCCTTTTATCTGGCAAGTATTTGATATTTTGATATTTTGAAGGGTGCTTCCCCAAAATGCCTTACCAACCAAAACTCCTACGTAATTGTTCGTATTTGTCACATTCGCATACTCAAAGGTTAGGTTCTTGATTGTACCTTCATAGGTACAACCGAAAAGTCCCACATTAAGCTGGCTTGCATTGATATAAAGGTTGGTGATGGTCTTGTTATTTCCGTCGAAAGTACCTTGGTACTTATTATTACTATTGCCGATAGGCACCCAGCTCTTTTCTATTTTAGAGTCGTCCGCCGCATGGCAGAAGTCAGACAAGTCGATATCAGCAGTCAGCTTGGCTGAAGATTTAACGTTGTCATAATTCTCATTCACATGGTCACGGAACCAGGCAAGTTCGGCAGCTGTGGATATCAGAAAAGGTTTGTTTACTGTGCCATCACCACTGGCAGGCCGCTTCGTTGTTTGTGCCCATGCCCCCCCATAAGGCATGAGGATAGCCATCACGAGCAGCAGCATCGTGAATAGCCTGTTTCTTTGTTTTTTGTTATTCATATCTGTAAATTATTGTTATTCTACTTTCTTACATATATTCTCTCATTGCCATCAGATATACTGTAAATCCCAGGATGATGACGAAAGTCAGTCCGAGAAACAGATAGATATAATATCTTCCTCTCTTGATGAAATCACAGAAGCTGTAGCGAGCCTTGTAGTTTTCATCAAGATATATCCTGTAGTCTTGAACCATGGCATAGCCCATGACTATGGCGAATAAAAGAAGAAACAATGCCACTATGAAAATAGCCTGTTCCTCTTTCATGAGAGTCTCTATCATATTTCCCATGGCGCAAAAATAGTGTTTTTCTTCGGAAAAAGGTGTCCACTTCCCCCACTTAGGTGTCGCATTCCTACAAAAAAGGTGTCTACTTGGTGGGGGAAGTAGACACCTAAGGCGTGATTTTATTGTATTTTCGCTCTCCAGACAGTTGGGGAGCAACCTTCTTTCTCTTTGAATATGCGATAGAGATAGGAGCGTGAAGAGAAGCCACATTCGGCAGAAATGATGTCGTTGTTGTAGTCGGGATAGTCGAGCATCATCTTCTTTGCTGCCTCGAAACGTACCTCGGCAAGCCAGATGCGGAAGGTGGAGTTCAGGCATGATGCGAAGTAGCGTGACAACTCGTTCTTGGAAATGTTCAGCGAGCGTGACAGGGTGAACATGTTTACTGTGGTGTCTTTGTAGCCCAAATCAGCACACCACTTGTCGAGCTTCTCCTTGATGAACATCTGACGCTCCTGAGAAATTGACTGTAAATTTTCTTTATCGTCTATAGGTTCTGCATCCTGCCCATCGGAGCTTTCCAAAGATGCTCCCCCATTTTCAGTTTCTTCATCTGCTATGGCTGCGCTTTCTTCTTCCTCCTTATCCAAGAGTTCCTCGGTAGGAACGTAATTGTAGCCCAATGCCACGAAACTCAGGTTGAAGAAAAGAATTGAGAGCAAAGCCAACGGTCCTATTATATATAATAAGGTGGTAGAGAGGATGACGAAAGGCATGGTAAGGGTAGAGAAGAACAGGGCGAATACACTGGCTCGGGCATATCGCACGTAGGGCAGCATGTCACCACCAGTCATCAGCTCCAACATTTTCCTGCGTTTCCGCATCTCAATCATAATCATATAGATGCAATACGCTACGTTTGTGCCGAACAATACGAGCATCGCATAGAGCCAGTTGCCAATGTTAAGACTTCCGCTATTGCTGTAGCCTATGCAGAAAACTGCTATGATGGCGGCATAAATGCAAGCGCAGACGATGTTCATCTTTCGGCGGTTGGCATGGGTCGCCTCAATGTTGTATATGCCCATGGCGATAGTGGTGATGCATGGGGTATAGACAAGAATGTTGAAAATAGCTCCCAAGTCATCGCTTTTCGCACGAAAACCCAAGCGCATCTGCAAGAGATATTGTATGGCAAGTCCCGTCATACCTGCAAGTATCAGCCAACGTGACCACTCATAGCGTCGGTTGGTCCACTTCATGTGCAGGTGGGTGATGCCGAGGATAAGGGCATTGATGAGCATGAAGATGAAACATGCGAACTGAAGGAAATATAAAGAGTCTATCATTCTTACTATTTTATTGTTACTTTCTTGTATTTCTGGTTGCTTGCCGTAGGATTTTCAGGGTTGGTCATCTGCAAATATCCTGCTGCAACAAGGGAGGTAATGTAACGTTCACGGTTCTTGGTTTGATTGGATAGACCAAGGCGTTCCATAATCTCTGCGGTGGTTCGAGGAACTGAACAGAAATTGACTATATCCTTTTGCTTATTAGACAATGACACTTTTTTAGTGTCAGAGTGTCTAAGTTGAGTGTCTAAGTTGGTGTTAGAGTGTCTAAGTCGAGTGTCAGAGTCTTGGACTTGGTTACTTTTTTCCTCGACTTCGTTACTTTTTTGTTCGACTTGGTTATCGACTTGGTTACTTTTTTCCTCGACTTGGTTACTTTTTTCCTCGACTTGGTTACCGACTTGGTTACTTTTCCCCTCGACTTCGTTACTTTCTCCTCTCCAAACCGTGATGACAAATTCCTGTGCCTTGTCATTATTCATAAATGTGACATTGATATCTTCGTCCAGTGCACGAGTGATGCCACTACCCACACCAGTGTATGGCAGCAAGTATATAGCATTGTTGAAAAGGAACATATTGCGAGGCATGGAAGTTCCTGCCTTGATGTCATCAATAG
>ERZ1026776.307-NODE-307-length-35743-cov-76.541583_pt1 | contig 35743 bp, 28 predicted proteins | sample MGYA00380125_ERZ1026776 | MGnify/ENA primary metagenome ERZ1026776 (study PRJEB33269, sample SAMEA4719761) | human gut metagenome | biome: human-associated habitat; feature: organic feature; material: feces | place: Cameroon | collected 2013-10 ...
ACGATTGTGTATTTATGAAGTTTATTAATATATGATAGGGGCACCTCTGTCTCTATTCAAGAAACAAAGATGCCCCTATATAATATATTAATGTGTCAAGGACGCTATTGAATATCAAGCAAATATAATAGTTAAACCTTGTTATTTTCCTATTCTATTGTGGCAGTTGGCGGAATTTCGTTGTGGCAGTTGGCGGAGTTTCGTTGTGGCAGTTGGCGGAATTCTGTTGTGGCAGTTGGCAGAATTATTTCTTCTGATACATGGTTTATCCTGTTTCATGGACCATCAACGGCATCATGATGATCAGACTATACCAAATACATTAGAATAAAGAGAAAAAGCAGAATATCATCAGCTGATATTCTGCTTTTTCTCTTACAAACTCTCACCAAAATCTTTTCTGAACTTCTCGGCAAGTTCTTCCTGCCAATAGCCTACTTCTTTCAGACGACCAAAGAAGAAACATAGAACAGTTCAATCATTATTTCCATCAACCCACCTATCACCCACAAGTGAGCGTGGCAAGGTTGCAGGATGCCGACCTCTCCCTATTCGAACCAACCGACTTCTGTATGTATTGTGTAGTACTGATGGAAGTGGATTTCGGAGAATTGGTTCTGCATGATACCTGCATGAGATACCGGGGTGGAACCATGTTCACCATGAAACCTGGCGATGTGGTATCTATGAATCTGGACAGTCGGGTAAAACCGCATGGCTGGATGCTCGCTTTCCGTCCAGAACAGCTCAATGGCACAGGATTGGGACGTGACTTTTATATGTTCAATTTCTTTGAATACAAAGTGGCTGAGGCTTTGGAACTTTTTGATAGCGAACGGCGGGTCATCATCAATTGCTTCAACAATATCTATACTGAACTGCAAGCTCCTGATGATGAACTGACCAGTCACATGTTGCGACTGGGTATCGGACAGTTACTCACCTGCTGCCGCCGTTTCTACGACCGGCAATTCGATACGAAAGATCTGCATTCTTCGGATTTAGGTAAACGATTAGATAAAATGGTAGATGAATACTTATCAGAAGGCTCTAATCGCCCAACCCACGGAAAATAGAGGCTATCACATTATAAGCCATGATGAAAGGAATGCCGATAAAGCATACCATAAGATAATCACGGGTACCTTCTATAGCCTCTGGTGGCGTATCCATCAGGCGGACAATACCATCACGGCAACAAAGCAACACCACCGCCAGCAATATACTCAAGGTAAAAAACATGGTAGCAGTATTACCAATAACCCGGTAAGCCCGGTGCTGATCCTTTGCACCGATGGCATGAGCCGTATTAACCGTGGTACCCATAGCCAGACCAATGACTACGCAAGTAACAAAATACATTACCTGCGCACCATTAGATACTGCCGTAGTGCTATCTACATTACAATATCTACCTATCACGAAAAGATCGGCCAAACCATAGAGAATCTGTAGGAAATAAGCCAGAATATAAGGTAACAGAAAGGTCGTGATATTCCCCCAAATGCTACCTTGTGTCAAGTCTGTTCTATTCATCGGTTGCAAAGATACTATAAAAAACAGAAAAAGCAAGACTATCTTACTTATTTTTTCTCAAATTCTGCAAATTTGTGATATAGCACCAACATTCACGGAGCCGTGGTTATCTCATACCGGACATACATAAAAAAACTCCGAAAAACCAAGAATTGATTCTTCGGAGTTTTTTGTACACCCTTAGGGATTCGAACCCTAGACCCACTGATTAAGAGTCAGTTGCTCTACCAACTGAGCTAAGGGTGCCTCTGCTAAAAGCTTTGTTTTCAAAAGCGAGTGCAAAGGTAATACATTTTTCTGAAACCACCAAATTTTTATGGATATTTTTTGATAAAAACTTTCATTTTATCCATAATAATCGGTTGATGAAAGCATTATTCCTTCAGCCAACCACCTATCAGACTGATGATTTCCTGTCGTGTAGGCTCAGGGAACGACAAGATGCGAGTTTTGTGCGAACCGCCATGACACATATAAACATGCAGGTTCTTCTTGTTCTTTGTGAAAGGCAAGCCATAAATGCCCGAAGCTCCCCATGGGTCGATATCACCATAAATATAAACCATCTTCGGATCATTCTTGGTTAGGAACTCTACCGTATGATTATAGAGTGCTGGCGAGAACTTCACGTTTTCTGCTCCCTTTGGCACCATCAGTTTCTTCAGATATCCCTTAGCCGTCTTGATACTGAGATATTTCTTGAATGGTTTGGTATAATAGCCGTAATAACCCAACTCCCGGGCTGCCTGCACATCAAATGAGGCTGTGGCATTATAATTGGTGAAATAGTTAGGCTCACACATATTGATCCAGTAATCAAACACCGTCTTGTCATCTGCCTCTCTTGCAGGAATCTTGTTGATGTCTTCTCCCCACTGCCAGAAAGCAAAGGCGTATTCGAATACAGAATAATCAAAAATCTCTGCCAGCGGAGCATTGAATACATATTTCTTATCGTTGCAATATTTCTCGAACATTGGCAGCAACGCAGCCTTTCGCTTGAAGAGGAGCAACTGGAAATCGAGCACCTTCTGTCGGTTTTCCTTGGTAGAAACCTCATACTGCAGGAACTTCTCATGTCGTCCATCCTCCACACCCTTGTTGAGCGGAGCTACGTATGGCACAGAAATATCAACATCATCAGGGAAGTAAGAACGGTAGAACATCGTGGTCTGTCCGCCCTTGCTGATACCGGTAGCAATCCATTTTCCCTTATACATCGCATGCAGGGTCTGGTTTACATGATGCAGATCATAGAGCGAATTCTCTACGGTAAGATAATCCCAGTTACAAGGACTAGGCATCGACTTGTCGAAATAACGGTACTCCACGGTGATGATATTCGTATCGAAGAGCTTGGAAAGTTCCTCAATGTATCCTTCGCGCAACGCATAGTTGGCATTATATCCTTCTGTCACGAGCACTGTAGGACGGTCGAAACCTCTATGGCAGAGCACCACCCTCTGTTCGAAATAGCCCTTGGATGCATCCTTGGCATCGAGCTGTTGCTTGATAAAGAACACATACTTTTCTGGGAAATGCGTACTTTTCAGCGTTTCCACGTCACTTACTCCAGGCAATGCAGCCAGTTGCTTACCAGCCACTCCCAGTTCTGCCGCAAATATCTGCAAAGGCAGGATAAAGAGCAGCAGCATCAATTTCAAAAATCTCAAATTCAATTTCATTTTCGTCTCTCTTTTATATTTTCTCTTTTCAAATGCTAGGCAAAGGTAAGGATTTATTTTCATCCGGCAAAGAGAAACGACATCTTATTATCATTTTTACGAAAAATTCTCGTTCTTACGATGAGCATCAAGACTATTGGCTCCATTCTCATGTCTTCCCTTCAACTTCCTATATTCCGTAGGAGAACAGCCCAGATGGGCCTTCACGTATTTTCCGAAGAAGGAAAGATTAGGGAATTCTAGATAGGCACAGATTTCCTTGATGCTCATATCGGAATGTGAGAGAAGGCGGTTGATGTCCTCTACCGTATATTCCGTAATCCAGTCATTGGCTGTCTTGCCACTGTTACTCTTGCAGATATCTGACAGATATTTACTGGTAATGCACAGTTTCTTGCTGTAGTATTCCAGTTTTCTTGGCTTCACATCATTGGAAGTCAGCAGGTCGATAAACTGCTTGAAAAGCAAACAGCCTCTTGATATATGGAGAGATTCCCTTTGCGGAGAAACCTGCTCGATGATACTCAACAGACAGAACAGGAAGGAATTAACCAGACTGCCCACTATCTGCTTCTTATACCTGGAATTCTCCTTGACCAGTTGCTCTGCCAGCAGCGCATGATATTTCTCGAAAGTCTTCATGCTCGACTCATCAATATGAATGATAGGCCGGTTCTTCAGATAGAAGGAAATATCCACCACATCACCGATATGCAACATACTCCGGGCTATCTGAGAAGAAAGACAGACTGCCTTCGCCGTGAAATCGATGCTGAACAGACAATCATTCATAATGGTGTTAGGCTGGCAAATGATAATATCATTAGAAGAGGCTGTAGCTTCCTCTTTATTCGTACGCATAGCCACACGTCCCTGCTTGATGACAATAATCAGCAGGAAATCCACCTTGATGGCCTGCAACTTAGAGAAGTTGCGCAGGTCATCAATGATAACGACATCATTATCAGCATAGTCAACAAACTCTACGTTTGCTAACTGCTTCATGTCCTTTATGTCTATTTTTTCTAAATTTGCCATATTGCGAATATTTTTGCCTGCAAATTTAGTAAAAAATAGCCACATTTAGTAGTTTAAACTGAAGAATTATTGTTCTTTTAGATAACTACTCACTTAAAAGACTAGAGAATCCGATAATTAGAACACCACAAAGTGTTCTAAACGTAGTAATTTTGCCGCGTCAATTATAAAAAAAGAAAAAAGAATGAAGAAAAAAGTATTAATGCTTGGATTGTTGTCGCTTGCCCTGGTTGATGCACATGCCGCAGGCAACTGTTGGTCGCTCGACTCGCTGAGAGCCCGAGCCATCAGCAACAACAAATCACTCCTTATGGAGGGACAGAAGAAAGTAGCAGCCAGTTACACCCGTAAATCTGCCGCCACCAATTACCTGCCAAAGGTTTCAGCCACAGGTGCATATATGTACACAAGCCGCGAGCTTTCCTTGCTGAGCGATGAGCAGAAGCACACCTTATCTAATATAGGAACGGGGCTTTCAGCAATGGTTCCTAACCTGGCTCCTATGAGTTCAACCATCAATTCTGTGGGTCAGGGAGTGGTAGATGCCCTGCATACCGACACCCGCAATGCTGGCGTGGTGGCGGTTACGCTGACCCAACCTATCTATATGGGTGGTAAAATCAGAGCCTACAACAAGATTACACAATATGCCGAAGAGGCGGCAGGAACCCTGTACGACAAGGAATTGCAGGACATCATTGTAGATGTAGATGAAGCCTACTGGAATCTGGTGGCACTGTACAGCAAGAAGAAACTTGCAGAGGGCTACAAGGCACTGGTTGACAAGTTGGAAGGCGATGTAGAAAAACTGGTGAAGGAAGGCATGGCTACCAAGGCCGACCTGCTGAGCGTGAAGGTAAAGGTGAACGAAGCCGGCGTAACGCTCATCCAGGTGAACAACGGCATCGAACTCTCCAGAATGAATCTCTGCCGAATCTGCGGACTCGACATGAACGAACCTGTAGAGGTGGAAGATGCCATCGACGAAAAGAATCAGAATGCCAACATCATGGGTCAGGTAGATATGGTCAGTTCAAAGTCTGATAACCTGGTGCAGCAGGCAGAAAGCAACCGCAAGGAACTGCAGGCTCTGGGACTCCAGAACCGGATTTACGATGAGAAAATCAAGTTGGCACGTGCCGAGTATCTGCCTAAGGTAGCACTGATGGGAGGCTATCTAGCCAGCAACCCTTCTGTGTTCAACAGTTTCGAGCGCAAAATGAAAGGAATGTGGAACGTGGGCATCACCCTGAATGTTCCCATCCTCACCTGGGGCGACCGTTCCTACAAGGTGAAGAGCGCCAAGGCAGAAGCCCTGATGCACCGGTATGAAACCGAAGAGGTGAAGGAAAAGATAGAATTGCAGGTGAACCAATGCCGACAGAAACTGCAGGAAAGCATGGAGCGATACCAAACCACCCTGCGCAGCGTAGACGAGGCTGAAGAAAACCTGCGCTATGCCAACCTGGGAATGAAGGAAGGCGTGATTACGCTGAGCAATGTGATGGAGGCACAGACAGCATGGCTGAAAGCCAAATCGGAATGGGTAAACGCTCAGGTGGATGTACGCCTTGCCAACCTCTATCTGAGAAAAGCAGTCGGATCCATCGACACCCATATATAATATATTAAAGGTATACATATATAATAAAGGTATATATAATGTATAACAACATGAATGTTTAATCAGAAAATACTTAGAAATGAAAAAGAATAGAATCATAACCAGTGTTTTGGCAATGGCCCTGGTGCTCATTGCTGTCATGATCGTTGTCATCACCGTAGGACTATTTAAGACCACCAAGGAAGAAACCCTCGAAGGACAGGCAGAAACTACCGACTACCGTCTCTCTTCCAAGGTTCCTTCACGTGTATTGGAACTGAGAGTAAAGGAAGGCGACTTTGTTCACAAGGGAGATACACTCGTGATACTCGAAGCTCCGGATGTAGAAGCCAAACTCTCTCAGGCTACAGCAGCCTACGATGCCGCCAAGGCAATGGAAGACAAGGTTTATAGCGGTGCACGACAGGAGGATATCCAGGCTGCATACGAGATGTGGCAGAAGTCAATAGCTGCCGTAGATGTAACTCACAAGACCTATAACCGTGTGCAGCGCCTTTATGAAAACGGCGTGATGGCAGAGCAGAAACGCGATGAGGCAAAGGCGCAATACGATGCAGCCATCGCCACCGAGAAGGCTGCCAAGGCTAAATACGACATGGCTGTGAACGGTGCAAGAAAAGAAGAAAAGGCGATGGCTCAGGCACAGGCAAACCGTGCCAAAGGTGCCATTGCTGAAGTACATTCCTACATCAATGAGACGGTGCTGACAGCCACTGCCGACGGAATGGTAACAGAAATATTCCCTGAGGTAGGCGAACTGGTGGGCACCGGAGCACCCATCATGAATGTATCAGTAGTAAAAGATGTATGGTTCGTCTTCAATATCCGTGAAGACAAGTTGAAGGGCTATTCCATCGGCACCCAGGCAGAGGTTTATGTTCCAGCTGTGGACAAGACCATCCCTGTGCGCATCACCCTGATGAAGGACGTAGGTTCCTTTGCCGTATGGAAAGCCACCAAGGCTCTGGATGATCTCGACCTGAAGACCTTCGAGGTGCAGGCTCATCCATTGAAACCGGTAGACAACATCATGTCGGGCATGTCGGCAGTATTGAGAAAGTCATCCTCTGCCACCGGAGATGCCTCAAAGAATAACAGCAAATAAAAAACGATTATCATGAACATCATAAGCAAGACTATCAGAAGGCTCGCCATGATAGGCAAAAGAGAACTGAAGATGTACTCACATCGCCCACTCTTCCTCTTCTGCATGATCATTGCACCGCTGTTCTGTCTCATATTCCTCACCTCACTGATGGATGCCGGTCTGCCTACCAAGATGCCAGCAGCGATGGTGGATGAAGATGATACCCACATCACCCATACCATCACCCGCATACTCGGGTCGATGGAGGGCGTGAAAATCATCCGCCACTACCCTACCTTCGGCGAGGCAAGAGAAGCCATGCAGCGGGGAGAAATCTATGCCTTCTTCTACCTTCCCAAGAAGACCACAGAGAAGGCATTGGCAAACCGCCAGCCCCGCATCTCGTTCTATACCAACGAGTGCTATTACGTGCCGGGCAACCTGCTGATGCGCGACATGCGTTATGCTTCAGAGCTTACAGGTCTAGCCCTGACCCGAGAATCGCTCTATGCCCACGGCATGAACCCACGGCAGGCGATGGGCGTGATACAACCCATCAAGATAGAGACACATCCGCTCAACAACCCTTACCTTGACTATGCAGTATATCTCAACAATATGCTCATTCCCGGAATCTTCATCCTTCTGGTGATGCTCTCGGCAGCCTACACCATCGGACTGGAATGGAAACGCAACACGCAGCTTGTGCTCTATCGAATATCGGGCAACTCTCCGCTCACCGCCCTCATGGGAAAGCTCTTGCCGCAGACCCTGGTATTCTGGCTCATCTATATTCTCTATGCCGTGTATTTCTACCGCTATCTACAGTATCCGTGCAACAGCGGCATCATGGCGATGACAGGCGTGGGCATGCTCACGGTGCTGGGAGCACAGGGATTTGCCACCTTCCTCTTTGGGGTGAGCGGACAGATGCGACTCTCCATGTGTCTCTGTTCGCTATGGGGCATCCTTTCGTTCTCGCTGGCAGGTTTCACCTATCCGGTAACGGCGATGGATACCATCCTGCAGAAACTCAGCGTTCTCTTTCCTCTGCGCCACTATTATCTGCTGTATGTCAATCAGGCACTCAACGGGTATAGCATCGCATACGCCTGGCACAGCTTGCTGGCACTGGCGATATTCGCCCTGCTGCCACTGCTCACGCTGCACCACTATCGCAGTTTATTCACCAAAGTTAAGTACATACCATAATGACAAGATCAATCATAAATATCATACAGATTTGGATGACGGAGCTGAAGGAGATTATGCACGACAAGGGCATTATGATTTTCATCCTCTTCGTGCCGCTGTGCTATCCGCTGCTCTACTCCTACGTCTATACCAACGAGGTGGTGCGCGAAGTGCCGTTTGCGGTGATCGATGACTGCAACAGCAGCATGAGCCGTGAGTTCATCCGCAAGATGGATGCCACACCCGAAGCCCACATGGCGGCTCACTGCAACGATGTGAGTGAAGCCCGTCAGCTGCTGATGGAAAGGAAGATTTATGGCGTGGTGCGCATCCCCAAGAATTTCAATCTTGACATTTGGAGAGGCGAACAGACTACCGTAGGACTGTATTGCGACATGAGTTCGCTGCTCTATTACAAGGCGCTGCTCCTTGCCGCCAACAACGTTTCGCTGGATATGAACCGCGACATCAAGGTGGAAAAGCATCTGCATCCGATGACTCGGCAGGATGAAGAGATAGCCCGGATGCCGATAGAATACGACTACATCAGTCTCTTTAATCCGCAGAGTGGCTTTGCCGCCTTCCTCATCCCTCCAGTACTGATGCTCATCCTGCAGCAGACGTTGTTTCTGGGCATCGGCATGTCGATGGGAAACCAGCGCGAAAAATGCCTCGCCCGCATGCTGCCTAAGCGCAAGTGGTACAGAAGACCGGTAGATATCGTCCTGGGTAAGACCATCTTCTACTTTATCCTCTATCTGCTGATGGCGATATATGCCTATGCCGCCGTAACCCGATGGTTCAGCCTGCCGGATGTAGGCGATTATTTCGTGTTCCTGAGGTTCATCATTCCTTACATCCTTGCCTGCATCTTCATGGCGATGGTGCTGTCGGTACTGGTTTACCGGAGGGAAGACTGCATCATGCTGTTCGTCTTCCTGTCGGTACCTTTGCTATTTATGTCGGGCATTTCGTGGCCGGGTTCAGAGATTCCTGTGTTCTGGAAGTATGTATCATGGCTCTTCCCTTCTACGTTTGGCATGAACGGCTACCTGCGCATCATGGGCACGGGAGCATCCATTACCGACATACATCATGAATATGTGGGTTTGTGGTGTCAGGTAGGAGTATATGGCATCCTTGCCTGCTTCATGTATCGACTGCGATTGAAAGCCATCGTCAAGCGACTTTCATCAGCCAAGAACAGACAGAAGATGTATCAGGAAAAATAATTTCATAAGATTCATTAAGGACATACTGCTAATATATAAAAAATCTTTTTTGTAATGTACATTACGCTCACCAACCCAACTTTGTTTTTTCATCCTTACAAAGCGGTTGGTGAGTTTTTGTTTTATCTATTTTTCATAAATCAAAGGAAATCAGAATACGAATCCTGCGTTGATATAGAATCCTACATTCTTACCCAAGCTAGAATAATTAGCCTGAATGCTTACCGGACCCAATACGAAATCATAGGATGCCCTCAAGGCTCCACCCCACAAATCATCACCAATGAGAATATGGGAAAACTTGCGGGCTTCCTTGCCATACTCTCCCAGAGCTGTAAGATAGAACTTGCCTCTTACCCGATAGCGGAAACCGAGCTGACCAGCCACCACATTGCGTTCCAACAGATGAACATGCTGCGCACTCTCCCATGCCATCTGCCAAGGCAGATAGTAACCGTCAGCTACTCCACCTGCATAATTCTGATAAATGGCTGGTACGGAACTGCCAAACACAAAACGGCTCTTGAGTTTAGGAAGCAGATAGAATCTGGAATTGAGACGTACGGCACATTCTCCTTGAAAAGCAGCCTCACCGAAAGGATTCCCATCGGCATAATGTATTCCGTCATCCGTATGCAGAATGCCCTGAACCTGGATGCGGCTGCCACGGGTCGGGAAATAGCGGCGGTCGTAAGTATCCATCACAACAGATGCAAAGTAGTTCAGGAAATGGTCTGACGAACGTGACTGGATGCTTCCGTCGCGTTCGAACATATCAGAATGATAATGGTAATAATCAAACTGCACACCCGATTTCAATCTGAAATTACCGATATCACGGGTATAGAATCCAGCGAAAGAATGCGAAAGAAACTCTAAGGCATCCAACTTATGCTTGTCCGCATAAAGGTCGAAATCATAATGAGCCATACGATAGGAAATGCCTATTTTCGCTCCGAAAAGGTTGCCATAGACATATTTCATTTCCAGATATGGATTACGGGAAATGCGTCCTGTAAAAGCATAGTGATGACGGGTAGAGAACTGCTGGTTATTGGATATCTGAGCAATGACGCTTGCCAAATCCTGCGTATCAAAACGTGCACCTACACTGATTCTTCTGGATTCGTTGGGTTCCAACATGAATACCAGGTCATAAGGTTCCTCGTTAGACTGTCTGTATTCTACACGCGAAAAGATATTCAGTCCCCGAAGCATGGCAAGTGTGCCATCAATCTCCTCAGGGCTGACTTCCGAATTCTCCCGTAAAGCAATTTTCTTTCTAATCCACTTTTCTTCCTCTCCGCCGATGCCTTCTATCTGAATGCTTCCTATATGATAGGCTTCCGTCTGAGAAGGTTTCTGCAGTTTGAGGCGTTTCTTTTCCTGTAATCTATCATCAGAAGCAACGGAATCACAAGCATCAGCATAGATATACTTTCTCAAAGTCATCAGCTCATCCCACTTCTGTCGGGCTGCCTGTTCTCCTCTCAGCATCATCGTATCAATGGCTTCAGGCTGGAAACTGGCAGCCGTATATCCTTTCAGAGGAGGATTGATGTAAAGATCAGCTTCCTCCTTATTCTTCCGGTATTTGTTCTGTCCCATCATAGCGATGAGCTGATCTACAACAGAAGAAGCCGATTTCAACTCTTCCTTCTTCTTCCAACCTGTACTCAAATCCACACAGATTATCACATCCGCGCCCATTTCCTTTGCCACATCAACTGGCAGATTATTCAATGCGCCGCCATCCACCAGCATCTTCCCTTTCCATTCTACCGGAGCGAACACACCCGGTATCGACATGCTGGCACGCATTGCCATAGGCAACGATCCTGATGACATCACCACTTCCTTGCCTTCTACCAAATCTACCGCCACACAACGGAAAGGGATGGGTAAATGAGAGAAATCATCTACCTGATGATACCCCACAGTAAGTTTAGAGAAAAGGTTCAGGATGTTCTGTCCCTTCACATAACCGGTTGGCAGAGAAACCTTTCTCTCTTTAGAAAGAGGAATATGAACGATATATTTCTCCCTTTCTTCTTTTGAGAGAAAAGTCTCCGATTCACGTTTCACCTGGTCGCTCAAAAGGAAAAGCCAGTCCTGGTTGCGGTAGAGGCTGTCGATATCCGCAGCATCATAGCCGATGGCATAGAGTCCACCCACGATGGCACCGATACTGGTTCCGGCGATATAATCAACAGGGATACCAGCCTCTTCCAGCACCTTGAGCACACCCACTTCGGCAGCACCCTTGGCACCACCTCCACCCAAAACGAGCCCCACCTTCTTACGTGACTGCTGGGCTTGCAGAGGAGTATGAGCAAAGAAACAGCAGAATAAAAACAAAAAACATAATATCTTACCTCGATGTACCATCATATAGCTCCTTATTAAAATGAATAACTGACACGGCAAAAATACGAAGAAGAGAGAGATGATATTCAGGAGAGCAGAAGCAAACACGAAAATACTCTTCACTCTTCACCCCCCCTCCGAAATACCGATAAACAGGGCGGTTATCGGAGGTGAAGAGTTCTCTGAAGCTCTTCACCCACTCTTCACCACTCTTCACCTAAATACTTTTTCAAGAATCCGACTGAAAAGAGAAGAATGATATTTCTTTTCCTCCATATTTCTTTCGCTTTTAAAGTTCTAATGATACTCCTTTCTTTCTATCCTTCTGGCTCGCAGGTTCAGCTTACTAGAGTCTTGGCGCATATACCAGAGATCCACCAGCCAGATGATATCCTTCTCTTCATTGTAGAAATAGATAATCTTGAAGTTCTCCATGATGATGGCACCACGATACTTTCTCCATTTCTGCAGTTCAGGCACAAACGGATAGCGTTCTGGCATCAGCCTCAACTGGTGTTTAATACCTATCAAGCTATCAATCCATTTACGGGCTGTTTTTCTGCCAAATTCCAACAAAGCGTAATCCACACATTTGTCAAATTCGCTATCAAACAAATCATCTGTCTTTATCTCCATTGCTCAATCTTCTGTACTAATCTTGCAATCAAATCATCCACAGGATGACCATAGTTCGGATTATCCAAGTGCTTGTCTATTTCTGCGCAATGCTCCATCACCTGCTCCAGCGAGCGCCCCATAGGATAAGAATCGGTATCGTTAGCCTCATCCCATGATACGGATGATGCTGATGCAGCCGAACGACAAGCAGGCGATGGTTCACAAACCTTATCCCCAGCTATTTTAGATTCATCGATATGATATTTCTTTTCCTCCATATTTCTTTCGCTTTTAAAATTCTACGATTATTATGCAAAAGTACGAAGAAAGATTGGTATTCGCAAGAAAAATACTAGAAAAATGCGAAGAACGCTGAAATTTAATGGATTATGCAGATTATATTGTATAAAAACCGACCCGGTATTAGTTTTTCTTCTCAAAATCTTTGGAGTGTTAGCAATTATCTGTATCTTTGCACATGAAATATTTAAAATTAACAATTATGGCAACACAAGTGAAACGCATGAACGAGCGGATGCAGCAAGAATTAGATAAACTTTGGGAATCTGGCGAGCTGAGCGATGAAAAACTGCAGGAAATGCAGTCAGAACATTTGCGCACGGCTTATAAATAATGCTTAAATAGACTGATTTTCAAATATGCGGGATGCCCAACAGATTGAGCATCCCGCATATTTGTTCAAGAACTATTCTTCCTCTCCTGATAGTCTAAACTCTATCTCGTAATTCTTGATAAAGTTAGTTTCTTCAGCAGTCAAACCATAAAGAGGACAAATCAAATCGTCTATCTTATCTATAATAGCCTTCGACTTACCTATCTTATATTCCTTATAAGAATCCACCTTATAAGTAGAGTCTCCCGAGGTTAGGCGTTTATTTGCATTCGCCTCTATATCGGCAAGATACTCCTTGTAAAGTTCATCCAACTTTTCTATCGTTTCATTAGATAATAGAGGAATCGGTGTATTCTCAATTTCATCACTCTTCCAATCCAAGTTGTTTGAATATATCTGATAGAACCAGAAAGATAGATTACTACTTAGAATACATCCTAAAGCATTGGCATATTTCTCATCCAAAACTATTGGTTTTTCTTTAGAAGAACCTGTAGAATAATTAGTTACTACCTTAAAATATCGTCCACCCGAAGTTCTATAATAGATATCAGAGCCCAAATTTCTCTCATAAAGTTTCAACTTATCACAACCAGACAACTTCTTCAATATGTCCTTTTCTATCTCCAAACTAATCTTTGGGATACGGCCAAATAGCATCAAATCTTTAACTTCCACAAACTGAAGATGCTCTACCAACATCTGCAAATTGAAGTTTTTTCCTTTGCGATACATCTTGGTGGCATAGATACCACTACAAGGCTTACCGGTTTTTCGGAAGGCCAATATAGAAGTATTGACCATAGCATTCTTGAAAACCGGCTGCGGACGGACGGCGTATGAAGAGATATAAATATCATCACATTTGCTCTTCAGTATATTGTGAACACCCGACAGGGAATCACTGGAAGTCAGAGAGATAGGTACAATCATCGTCATGCAGCCATTTACCCTCATAATATTATATGCCAACTCAATAAACATGGTGTAGGTATCCATAGACCCTTTCTGGACTGTCAGTTTCTTATTGTTCTTGTCCTTTAGTGTCTGTGTAGTCTGATACAGCGATTTCAAAACTTTCTTCTGAACATCATCCAGTTTGGCACCATAAGGTGGATTTCCAATCACAATATCGAATCCACCATTTCCCCCAGCACGTTTGAAAACATCATTAAACCATGTATGCCATAAGAAGAAACAATTGTTGGCAGCAATATCCATATCGAAGAGTTTATCTCTCAAGGCCGGATTGTTAGATTCGATAAGTCCCTCAACAGCACCCGATATTTTACCACGCAATCTGATACGTTCCTCATGATTATTGGTTTCAAAATACTGGTCCAACCATTTTTTGATGAAAGTAGGATTGTTCGTTTTTTCTCTGAAAGTGATGGTATCTCCAACCTCGCCCACAATGCCACGTAAATCTACACCCTCATACCATTCAAACAAAGAGTTACCCTGCATAATCTTGAAATCCAAGTTTGGCAAAGTATGTGGGGTTTCTTCATCTACAACCAACGTGAGCCAAAAGCGGAGGCGAGCAATATCAACAGCACCTCGCTCATAATCTACTCCATAAATATTCTTCTGGATAATATGACGCTTAATATCGGCAGCATTACTGAAATTCTCGATAGCACCACGACAAAGGAACAGTTCTTTCAATAAGCCCATAGGAAATGCACCCGAACCGATGGCCGGATCACAGATCTTAACCTCTTTCAAACGTTCATCAATGAACTGTGCAAAATCTGACAGATTTCCACCCAACAACTCCACATCATAATTTCTTACGAAATCAGCTACTTGTTGTTTCTTTGACTCATCTTCTATATCAGTAACAAGATAAGCCACCAACGACGGCGGCACATATAGCGCACAATTTCCTTCGGTGTATAATATGCGCCCTTATCTTTGTTATCCTCCAAGAGGTTCTCGAAAATACGTCCCAGCATCTCAGGGTCTACACCCACCTGAGCATCATCTGGGTCATTCTCATCTATCGTGAAATTATATTGATGCAAGAACTCAAGTAAATTTACAAAATACTCACTCGGAAACTTAGTGGCAATCTCATCAAGTGCATCCCGTTCAAAAAGTCCACCATTAAGATAAGGCACCTTTACTTTACTTCCTTCTGGTAATGCCACATGCGTATCAAAGAGGTCATCCTCTGCAGTACGGTCGGTATCCAAACCATCAGCGAACAAAGGTTCCAGTACTTCGTCCAAGAAATTTTCCTTCTGTTTCTCCGAAGAATACTCAAATAGATGAAGCATGAATTCCACATCACCCTCACCCCATTTCTTATTCTCTGGTACACCCATCCAACCTTTCTTCTGCAAGAAATGAAGGAACACAATGCGTCCCATCATCTTCTTTACATAATCACGCACATGCTTGTCGTTCCGCCCAAAGTCTGCATACATCTGTTCGTGAGGTTCGTGTATCTTCTTCTCCTTCCATTTGCCACCACTTTTCACAAATCGCTTACCTGTGACGTATTGTACAAACTGCTCATAGAAATCCTTATACTTGCCAAAGAATTCATCAGAAAGAGCCTCTACATCGAAGGCTTCCTCGATATCTCGCAATTCGATTTCCCCTTCTTTATCCATCAGTTTCTGAAAATTATCAGCCACGGTGCGACACGATTGCTTAGGTCCCAACATAAAGGTAAAACGCTTCTTGTCTGTTAACTCTTCATTACGTGCCTTACTACAGAATGTAAATCGCCAATCCCAATTATCAGCATCCTCATAATGAAAAATCATAAAGGCACTGGAATATGTAGGCATAACACGACGAATCAACTGCTGAATACCGACCCTATTCCGATTCATCAGCACATGGCTCGACACGGTAATGTCGAAGATATTGATAGGATTGAAATCCACCAATATAGTCCCGACACAAACCACAGCAGAGATACCCGTACTATCGGCTAAAGGTTTCAGTTCAGGCCGCTCATCGAATACCGACTGGTCGTAGAGGTCTGAAAAGTTCTCTTCCCCAAAAATAGGGAATACGATGTTTTCAAGGAAGGAATCCCTACCTTGATATTTTTGTTGGAAATATTCTTTTAAATCAACCATATTACTCATTATTTATAGGTTCATTTATTTACTTTTGTTTGTTACTCTATGGCAATGTCAGCTATTTGCTCAATGCCATATACACTTCTGCCTTTCCATTACGAACCTGCACTCGTTCAACAATCTTCTGAATCTCACGTTCCAAGATATTATCAATCTCATCCTGTTTCAACTCGAAAAGAGATGGTCCCGAATTACGGTTCTTTTCCAATGCTATCACCTTATTAATAATGTCGATATTTCCATTGCTAATGAAATTAAAAGCATTGGCTAGTATCTTACGAGAAGTCTTCGACAACGTCAGTTCATTCTTCATTCGAGTGATAATTTCCTTGGCCAGTGTTGCCTTCTCCGAATTACGCACATGCAGATTCACATGATTCAGTGCTCTATTCACCTCCAACTCAGCAGCAGCTTTTCTTTTATCCCAATCATCAGGAAGCTGACACGTCTCCACATCTGGATTGGTTCTAAACTCACAATACATATCAATGCCAGACAACAACTTGGCTTTTCCTTCTTTATCCACCTTGACGAACATACCAGACAGTCTTTTATTCCTTACCAAGAAATAGCTATTACCTTCGCCGGTAGGAATAGCAAGTTCAAGCCCACTCTCCTTTGCAACAATCTGTTCGAAACGAAGAGGATTAGCAACCTTATATACCTTCAACTCGCTGATATATTTCTCCATCGGAGATTCCTCTCCATTCACCTGGATATTGAGATCGTAATGCATCACTTCCTCATCAGAAGTAAACACCTGACTGTCCTCGCCAAAAAGTGTATGGAAAGACTGTAGTTTGGTATAGGCTTTCTGTACCAGCTGAATCTGAGCATCTCCCTGAGCACTCGGCATGAAGTTATATACATACACCGTATCTGCAGTGGAACCGATACGGTTTACACGTCCAATACGTTGCATCAGTCGGGTGGCATTCCAAGGTGCATCATAGTTCAAGATGCAATTGGCACGATGAAGATTAATACCCTCGGCAAGGACCTCAGTAGCAATAATCACCTGATAATCATCTTTCCAAGTTCCCTTGTAATTTGCATCAAAATTTTCTTGAATAGTCTGTTCCAAATCATCTCGGTTAGAAGCCTTTACAGCAAGCACACGAAGAGAAGGATTTGTTGTTTCCACCGCCAGTTTTATATTATCTACCGTATCTATCGCCTCACTGAAGATAACCAGTTTCTGAACTGGATTACGCTGTTTATCAAAGAGCACCCCAGTCAGGCACTTTTTGAAAGCTTCCAACTTCGGGTCATAACTATAAGCATTCCAACGCTTACACAGGAATTCAATAATAGTCAAGTCCTTGCGCAGACACTCGATATATTTCTCATTGAAGGAATCACGAGTCAATTCTCTATTTCGTTTCTTATCGTTTTTGCCATTCTCGTCCAAACGCTTGATCTTCTTTCTCAAGTCATCCACACATTCAGCAAATGTGCAGAGTCTTTTTTCACGAGCCCATTTTTTCTCTCTGTCCAATTCAGCATTTACGTTGATATCCGGACAAATAAAGATAGTATTTGCCTCCCACATTTCAATCATATTCTGGGTATATTGACGAAGATTGGCAAGTGAAGTCTTGAAAGCAGAAAAACTGCTCTCAATGCGCTTCACAAGATTGGTTTGCATGATTTTAGCCAACTGGCGAGAATATCTGTCGGGATCTATATTACCACCCTTATAAAGAGCCTTGATATCAGAATCCAACAAGAACTCGATGGCACGATACCGATAATATCCCAAACCCTTGCCCTTCATAAACTCTACCTTGATATTAGGTGCAATACAGTTCATCGTCTCGGCAAACAATTTTGCTAAACCATCCTCCATCTTATATTTCAGCATATGCGGACCGCTTATCTCTGGGAATTTCAGACTTCCACCATAATACCTCCGGATATCTGTACGAGTTCTACGTACAAGAATATCCTCCAGAATATGATCACGAATATCCTGCGACAGGGCCTTCAATTCATCTCTTCGCAAAGCCTTTTCCCCTGCGGTTAATTCTCTCACTTCTCCATCTTCATCTTTTGGTGCAGCAATCAACTCTGCATATTTCTTGTTAATGGCCGAGAAATACCCTTCCAAGTTTCCGCCCCTTGCCTTTTTCAAGGTGCTGTCTGTGTGATTACGTTCGAAAAGATAAATCTGATTTTGAAGATCTGCAGGTCGGTTGTTCTGAGGAGTTGCTGAAAGCAAGCCGATATAAGGATAAAATCCTGTAGCAGAGCCAATGTCACCAATCAACTTATTTAAAGATTGATACATGGCAGTTTGACTATTACGAAACCTATGGCTCTCATCGATAAGAATCATACCATAGTTTTTGAACTCCAAAGCAGAATCGAATTCTCCCGAATCTGCAGCATCATCTTCCACATCGGCAATATTACCTATGCTTCCCGTTGTGACGAAATCTACCAATGGTATCATTTTATTGTCCTTACCCTGATCAAACTCGTCTAAAGTTTCAAGCCATGCAGAACGGATGGCTGGAGGCGTTATCACTAATACTTTTCGCTCACGCCCATCATCATCTGGCATGGTAAGGAAATGCTTAATAACTAATGCACCAACTATAGTCTTGCCTAATCCCACGACATCGGCAAGCATAAAACCGCCATGTTCTCGCATGATGGAAAAGCACTGTTTTACGGCTTGAATCTGATAGTCCAACGGATCGTATCGCTCTGGCAAATAACTCTCAATCAACTGCTGCTGATTGAGGTCTACAATATCACCAAACTTATAGTTGAGCAGTTTGATGTAAAGTTCATAAGGAGTAAGTGGAGTATCTTCTGAAGTTCTCTGAGCAATTTCTTTCTCCTCAGCCTTTTTATCTATTGGAGAACCATGCAAAACTTCTTCCAAAAAATACTGATTCCATGATTCAGATAGCTTCCATTTCTCGTCAAACCAGAAAACATGTCCTTTGGAATGAGAATATTCATTTGGTACAAGAGAAACCTTACCATTATCCCATTCCAGATAGTTCAGTTCTGAATTCCCCTGCAATCCTTTTTGGGTAAAGTTACTGCTGCCTATGATTCCCTTGGCAAAATTCTCACCTAAGAAAATATAGCACTTAGAATGAAAGAACTGCACATTTCCTTCATCATCTTTCTGATAGATGCGAATCTGCAATTTACTCTCAGCCTCATCATTCTTGCAATATTCTCTAATCAGGCGCACCACGCTTACATATTCCTCCTTCACCTCCAGTTCGCGAATATCCCGTTTGATGTAATCCTGAGGAAACTTGGCATCCTTATAAAGTGGATTTTTCAATTGGTTCACTCTTGCCACTGGGTCTGCTCCGATAAGCAATTGCACTTTCGTACCTTCCATCTCCAAAAACTGTTCTAGAGTTTTGAGTACAAGCGAAGTACCTGGAATATCCCAATAGCCAGTGGCTATCTTTATAGTACGACAAGCGGGATGTGCTGTCAATACACTGATAGCATTGACCATATTGAGAGCATCGCTAGAATTGTCGAGCAACAGACTATTGTCGATTTGATATAGTTGTGAGTCCATAGGCAGCACGTAAAGTATCTAAGTCTCCATCGACTCCCCCAGAATGGAAAAACAAAAAGCTGTTTTGTTTCTAAGATAAAAGAAATGGCGCAGGGAACCTATCGCTTACATCATCCTTGCCTATTGAGGTCGTAGGAAAAACCCTTTGTGTCAAGGATAAGAAGCCAATAGATACACCTACGCCAAATGGGTATATATATAAAGCACAGAGCATACCCTTCTTGACAAAAGGGTACACTCGTGCCAGTGTATATACACACAGCGGAGGCGTCTATCGTCATCATCCATCTGAACACAAGTTGAAGTTTCCTACGTTTCAATAGGTCAGAAGGAAAACGCTGATAAACGTCTTTCTCGTTATGTTAGGCCAAGCATGAGATTAGCGCAAGCAACGCATTTGCCTACAATCTGCATGAATGACAAATGCAAAGGTAATGAAAAGAATCGAAATGACAAAGAAAAACTGAAAAATATCTTCCAATATTTGGTTAATCTGCTTTTTTTTAGTACTTTTGTGCCATAAATAACAACACGTGACTCTATCCTCACCATATATAAAAAAGAGGTATAGTTTCATCTAAAACATAGAGAATGTGACAAAGCTCGAAAAACTATATGCAAGTATCAAAGGTCTTCAAGATCTTGGCTTGCCGCTAAACCAGGAAACCTTGAAGGCTGCTGATGAATTGGAAGAGCAACTCATCAAGGAAGAAATTCTCCCTGCCATGTCGCAAGACATTGAACCTTTACTATCCAAGATACAGCGTGAACTGGTGCTCGTAGTAGAGTACAAGCCTGGCTCCCCTATCAGCGTGGCATTGAGTCGTAAGACCAATATCTCGGAAATCATCAATGCCAAAAAACTGGAGATTGACCCAGAAGTATCTCATCGCGAAGGCATCCACCGCACACAGAAAATAGAACAAAAAGCGCCAAGAACAGGCATCTTGGTGCATACGCCCAACGGCACTACTATTCATGAGAAAGATGCAGCTTCTACTTTTACAGAAGCTATCAAGCAAGCTGGTATTCTCAATGTTCGCTCTCTTGGTTTAAAATATTGCGGTGTAAACATCGTCTCCACAACTAAGGACAAGAAATACGGAAAATCCCAACGTGAGGTTACTCCAGGACTATATGTCTTAACACATAGCAACACAAAAGATAAGAAGAAAATGCTTGATAAGATTTCTGTTGCCCTTAACCTAGGTTGGAAAATTGAAATCATATAAAAAGATTCCATCTTTTTGTAATTCAGTAATTCTCCTTGAAAAGTAATAAAAATAAGCTAGACTTGGATTAAGCAACACCTAGGAGAAAAGGAATACAAAACCTGTACGCAAAGGGTGCAAGGCCCTACGTGCCCGTTCCCTGACCCAATTCATCAAAGACAACCCAGGGCTTAAAGGATTACGCATCTCCATGAAAGGATACGTAGATCAAGACTGGATGGAAAATATCCCTATCATAGCCATTGACACATATTTCGAGAGATAATATATAAAAGAGCAGAAGCAATCACGGAAATACTCTTCACTCTTCACCTTCCCCTCGTAAACCCCGATAAACAGGGCGGTTGGCGGGGGTGAAGAGTTTATGGCAGCTCTTCACCCACTCTTCACCACTCTTCACCTGTATACTTTTCTAAGAATCCGACAGAAAAGGGAAGAATACAGTTGGATAAACACCATAAGAGATAAAACGACCCGCCGATTTAAGCATTGTCAAGAATACTGAAAAAGTCAAAGATAACAAAAAGAATCGCCACCATTTTATAATATCCTCCATTTTTCTTGCAAAATCCAAATATTCATCGTATCTTTGCAGAAAGAATTTATGGAAAGAGGATAGCTCGCAAAAGTTGTTCTGAAAACATAGGAGATTAGATTATGACAGAAATGAACGATAGAAGATTGCCGGTAGGCATCCAGTCTTTTGCTAAAATAAGAAGAGAAGGATACCTATATGTTGACAAGACTGATATGGTATGGAGACTTGCTCATAGCAACAAGACTTATCATTACCTAAGCCGCCCACGCCGCTTCGGTAAGTCCATTCTCGTGGATACACTCCAGGCTTACTTCGAGGGGGAAAAGGAACTCTTCGAAGGCTTGAAGGTGATGGAGTTGGAGAAAGAATGGACCTGCTATCCCGTGATTCGACTCGACATGAGTTGCGGAGGTGCAACACCCGAAGAACTCAACTCCTATCTCGACGACGCCTTCTATAAATACGAACAGAAGTATGAAGTAGCCGTACGCCCAGAGGCTTCCCTTGCTGTCCGTTTCCAGAACATCATCGAAACGGCATTTCAGAAGACTGGCAAACAGGTGGTTATTCTCATCGATGAATATGATTCACCTTTGCAGCATTCCTGGAAGACTCCAGAGCATGATGCCTGCACAGCCATCTACAAGTCCGTGTTTGCCGTCTTGAAAAAAGAGGACGAGCACGAGCGCTTCGTCTTCATCACGGGCATCACCAAGTTCACTCAGATTTCCTTGTTCTCTGTACTCAATAACCTGAGCAACATCAGTTTTGATGCACCATACGCTACCATCTGCGGCATTTCGAAACAGGAAGTTGCCGAAAACTTCATGCCTGAGATTGAGGCAATGGGAGAAGGAAACGGATGGACTCCGGAGGAGACGCTGAAGCAGCTCACGGCCTTTTACGATGGATATCATTTCTGCAGCGATAATATGGTGGACATTTTCAACCCATTTAGCCTTATCAATGCACTATCGGATAAAAAGTTGAGAAATTACTGGGCTTCATCAGGTGCCACTTCCCTATTGCCAAAGTTCGTGGATAATATGGAGATGAAGATGGAATACTTTGACCATTGCTTCATCGAGGGCGATACCTTGGAGACATCGGATGTGGTGAATGGCGGAGCCGAGCTCTTCCTCTATCAGTCGGGTTATCTCACCATCAAGGGTTACGACGATGGCGTTTACATCCTGGGCTTCCCTAACTTTGAAGTTCGCAAGGCATTATACCGAGTAGTGGTTCCTGCCTTGACCATGAAGTCGAATTCGGAAGTGGTTTCTGCACAGAGTTTCCTCAGAAAAATGATGCAGGACGGCAACACCGCAGAAGCCAAAAAGGCATTAAAGGCTCTTATTGCCGATGTTCCATACAGCAACAAGAAGATGGCAAGTATGGATATGGAGGAACGTTACCGACTGATAATGAGTACGATATTCAGAGCCTTGGGCTTTAGGGTGGAAGTAGAGAGAATGCTGGCAACAGGCAGAATTGATATGATAGTAGAGGTTCCTTCCTACATCTACGTCATGGAGCTGAAACTATCAAACAATGGCGGCATTTCTGCTGCCGAGAGCCAAATGAAGAAAAAGAGTTATACCGAACCTTTCAAAGCCGACAAGCGCAAGATTATTGCCCTGGCCGTGGAACTTGATGAAAAAGGTAAGGGATTGATAGATTGGATAGAAGTGGATGAGTCTTTGTAATCAAGATAAAACTCTTCACCCTACCCCGAAAAAACAGAGAGGTTGGCGGGGGTGAAGAGTGGTGAAGAGTGGGTGAAGAGTTGCTGATGACTCTTCACCTCCCGAAATACCGATAAACACAGGGGATTGGGGAGGAAAGGTGAAGAGTGAAGAGGTTTTTACTAAACACGAAACATAAATCTTATAGATGGGATTGGGAAATCGGGAGTCCCTGTCTGAAATGGCTGTCTCATAGGAACAGCCTACTGTTCCCTATTCCGCTAGTCGGCTGTCCGCCCCAAACAGCCTACTGGCCATACGCAAACAGCACACTTATCTTTCGGAGATAAATATCAGAACATCGGATATTTATCTGCCAAAAACCGAGATATAAAACTAAAACCGCAATGAAACTTGCCTGAAATTTGGAGGGTTAAAAAAAATATATTACCTTTGCACCCGCAAAAAAGATAAGATTATGAACGGATTGTATACTATATTATTATTGGTGCTGAGCAACATCTTCATGACGCTGGCTTGGTACGGACACCTCAAGTTGCAACAAACGGGCGTGAGCAGCAACTGGCCTCTCATCGGTGTCATCGCCTTCAGTTGGGCCATCGCCTTCTTTGAATATTGCTGTCAGGTACCAGCCAACCGCATCGGTTTCGTGGATAATGGCGGACCGTTTAATCTGGTCCAGCTCAAGGTGATTCAGGAATGCGTATCGCTCATCGTCTTCGCCATCATCGCCAATATCCTCTTCCAGGGACAGGGATTGCACTGGAATCATTTCGCAGCCTTCTGCTGCCTGATTGCAGCCGTTTATTTCGTATTCATGAAATAGCCGGATAAGGAGTTAACTCACATAACTCCTTATCCGGCTACCTTTTTAATAGAATACCTGCCCTACACCAGCTTATAGATTTCGCTCGGTGTCTTGCGCTTCAACACTTCCAACTGGAAGTCTTTGCCGGCTATGATGCCTTTGCTGCGCAAAATCTGCTCCACGGTTTTGCGTGCCAGTTCAGGATGGTTATTCTCCTCGCTGAGATGACAGAGCCAAACGTGATGAAGCTCCGGTGTGGCATAATTGGCAAGCGCCTCGCCACAATCGTCGTTACTCAGATGACCGTTATCTCCCAGAATGCGATCCTTCAGATACTGGGGATAATGACCCTGCTGAAGCATCTCTACACTGTGGTTCGCCTCGAGCACAAGATAGTTGGCACGGCCTATAAAGTCGTGCATCTCTTCAGTAATATGGCCCACATCGGTGATGAGACAGAAGTTCACACCTTCGCACTCCACGAAATAGCCAACATTGTCGGTACTGTCATGGGGTACGCCGAACGGGGTAATCTTAAACTCGCCCAGTGTGAAAGTTACGTTCTTCTCTATCACACGAGCATGGTTAGGCTCTATCTTCTTCCGAACACAATAGTTGCGCTCGATGCCTTGATGTACTTTACGGGTCGTATATACCGGTAGATGATAGTCAGAACTCAGACTCCCCACCGACTTTACATGGTCGGCGTGGTCATGGGTGATGAGGACGTGATGCACATCCTCGAAGCGAAGTCCATAGTTATGGAAATGCTTCTTCAATATTCTTATTCCTACTCCTACGTCTATCAGTATCGAATCCGTATCAGTGTAAAGATAATAGCAATTGCCACTACTTCCACTGCCAAAGGATATAAATTTCAGCATTTTAATTGTTATTTTCCATGCAAAGTTAGCAAAAAAGATTCTTATTACAAAGTTTTTTACTATCTTTGTGCCGAAATATCGCAAAAAAATAGAATTTTTAAGATTTGAGAATCATGATAAAGAAGTCGATGATAGGTTTATGCATAGCTGTGGCATGCATGACCGCAAGTATATTCAGCCTTTCGGGCTGTGAACCTCATGAAGGCAGCGAGGACCAGCTGAAGGCTGATGTTGATTCGTTTGCCACCTATTATTTCAACTGGCATTTCCCGAAAGCCGTGAAGTATTGCACCCAGGAATCGGAGCGCTGGCTGCGTTATGCGGCAAGTAATGTGAACGAGACTGACGTGGAACTGCTGCGCCAGAAACAGGAAGATGCCAGCATCGAGATTACGGATATTGATTTCGGTGACGATGAAACAAGCGCCACCGTTACCCTTACGGTTCATAATTATCTGCAGATGGATAGCATCGGGCAGGATCCGCAGCTCATAGAACAGGCCGATTTCCAACTGCCGATGTGTATGGAAAAGGGACTCTGGAAGATTAAGCTGGATAAATTACCATAAAAAAGTCAGGAGTTTCTGAGGGGCATCATAATTAAAAAGATGCGCAACAGAAACTCCTGGCTATAAACTATTAACTGTTAACTGTAAACTATTAACTGTAAACTATTAACTCTCTTAGAACGGCAAACCGACTGCGAAATGGAAGGCGAAATCGCGGCTGAGTTTCGGGTGGATAATCGCCCAATGCTCTTCCTTCGTTTCGTAGGCAGGATTGATAGCCTTCATACCCATATCCAGACGGAGGATGAAGTAATCGAAATTCAACCTGAGACCTAAGCCATAGGCTGCAGCTATCTGTTTGTAGAATTCATCTATCTTGAACTGGCCACCAGGCTGATCCTGATAATTGCGAAGTGTCCAGATATTACCGGCATCGATAAATGCTGCACCCTCAAACTTCCAGAAGAGCGAAGTGCGGTATTCCGCATTCAAATCGAGCTTCACATCACCCGTCTGGTTGATGAAATCGATTCTGCCGTCAGTTCCCTTAAACTTACCCGGACCTAATTCTCTTACGCCCCAACCTCTTACCGAGTTGGCACCACCCGAGAAATAACGCTTTTCGAAAGGCAGCACCGTACTGTTGCCGTAAGGATAAGCCACACCGATACCCGCATGCAGCGCCAGCGCATTGCGCTTATCAAACTGCATCAGATGGGTATAATCTACATCAAACTTGGCATATTGGGCATAAGCTATATTGAATAATGTACGCTGTCCCTGGCTGTTCACCTTGAAACCGAATGTCTTGGAAACACCGCTCAGCAGATTACCCGAACTCTCTACATTCACTCGCACGGCATCTACCCCATCGCTATAACTCAAACCGAAACCCATCTTCATGATAAACAGGTCTTCGTAATTGTAGCGGAGAATGGCATTTCTGTTTTCTGCATTATCAAGATAGTCTCTCTTGAAAGTCTCGGATATCCATGGCATATACACATAGTTGAGATCGAGCAGATCGAAACGCCAGGCCAGATGGTGGCGTGGCTCAGTCCAGCGATAACGCCAAGCCGTAGAGAATACACGGCGATGAAACTCCGGACGGTTCTGAAGATTCCAACTTGCCGACAACTCGCTGTTTGCCGTCTGTCTTCTTCTGAAATTTCTTGAAAGAAAAGGCGCCACAAAACGAGGGAAGACCAGTTTGCCTTCAACCGAATATTCAGTATAGTTCTGGTCCTGATACCCCTCCAGACCGGTAATGGCTTCATAGGCTCCACGGAGTTCAATGCTCAACTGCTCACTACCTCTGAAGAGATTTCGGTTGGTATAAGTGAGCGATGCAGCAGCTCCCAAGTCGCCCGCCGTATTGGTTCCCTCAGGCTGGAAGGCGATGGTAGAAGGCTTGTTGGTACTGATTTGGATATTGCAATCCATCTGCCGGCTGATGCTGTCCCGTTCCATTCCGTTCTCCGTAACCTGATTACTGTCAAGGACTTCCAAGAAACTAATATTAGTATACTTCACCGCCTGCAGACGGGCGAAGTTGTTATAAGTGCGCTGCAAGGCAGCGGCGCTATAGGGATGGCCTTCTCTGAGGGCAGTGGCATTAAGCAATACCTGGTGGCGCAAGTGAATGCGGTCGCTGTCATTACTCAGATAGTTGATATTTCTGATTTCATATCGGGTATGATCAACCTCAGGAGCATTACTGTTAGCCTTATACTTCATCAGATGTAGCGTCAGGGCGATGTCCTTCTGTCCTGCAATCGTATCGGCAGAAAACTGGATAAAATCTTTATGAAAGCGGAAATAGCCATCATTGGTCAGAAGGCTGGAGATACGCCTGCGCTCATTATCCAATGTTTCTACCGTAAATCTCATACCCGGTTTTATCTGCTGATTATCGGGGTTATCGAGATGCAGAAGTTGCTGAATATGTTCATCTTCCACCTCATATTTCACCTTACCGATGATAAAAGGTTCTCCGGGATGCAACATATAGGTAGCATCCAGTTTTTTTCCTTTCTTGGTGGTATAGAGCGAGACACCGGCATGCATGAAACCCTGGTTCTGCATGGCGGTAAGCAGATCCTGACAGGAGAGCCGCGCCTGCAAAGTATCGTAGATGACAGGTTTCTTGCTGAAAGGATTCTTGAAGAGCGAAAAGAGTTTCGGTTTCTCTTTCTGGCGCACATACTGCTTTAGCGCCCCGGCATTATACCCAGCCGAGTCGCTCTTCACTTCCACCTTATTTAATATATACTCCCCTTCCGGCACCATTTTGCTCGAAGAACAAGATGCTATGAGCAGCGGCAAGGCAAGTAATGAAATCTTCTGTATTTTCAAAATATCTATCGTTTTTGATATGCAAAGATAATGCAAAACAAATTAAATACAAAATATTTAGCACTTTTTATTTTGAAATGTCTATATTTTATGTTACCTTTGCACACATATAGACAAAAAATAAATGATTAGCAAGAATAAAATAAAGTACATACGTTCGCTCGAACTGAAGAAGAACAGGAATAAAGAAGGCAAGTTCGTGGCAGAAGGGTTCAAGGTGGTAGACGATCTGCTCGCTCTGCAACCTGCCGACCTGATTGTGGCTACCGGCGAATGGCTCCGGGGCAAGCACTTCGGGGCTGAAACCGAAGTGATAGAGGTTACTGATGAAGAACTGAAGAAGGTAAGTTTCCTGCAACATCCGCAACAGGTGCTCGCAGTATTCAGACAGGCAACTTCAGGAGATTACTCTATTAATACCAGCGAACTGAGTCTGGCACTCGACGGCGTACAGGACCCAGGCAACCTGGGCACCATCATCCGCATCGCCGACTGGTTTGGCATCACCCATATCTACTGCAGTCAGGATACTGCCGATGTATACAATCCGAAGGTGGTGCAGGCCACGATGGGCAGCATAGCAAGAGTGAAGGTAGAATATGGCGACCTGCTGGGACTGGTAGAATCACTTCCTGCCGATGTTCCAGTTTACGGCACCCTACTTGATGGCGACAACATCTATCAGCAGAAACTCGAAAACCGGGGACTCATCGTGATGGGAAACGAAGGAAAAGGCATCTCGCCAGAACTGGCAAAGAAGGTGAACCACAAGCTGCTCATCCCTAACTTTCCGGAAGGTAGAGCTACTGCCGACAGTCTGAATGTGGCTATCGCTACCGCCATTACCTGCTCTGAATTCAGAAGAAACTTTTAAAGGTAAAAAAGTAAAAGGGTAAAAAGGTAAAAAAGATTTTATACGATAATTCGAAATTAAAACAAGATAGTTATGGAAGTAAATGAATTATTTAAGCATCGCAGCATAACAGCCTGCATGAGAGCATCATACGATACCATAACAAGTGACTTCAAATCACTCGTAAAACAGACATGGGCTACCCATGTTCCATTTGCAGTATTGCTGGCTATCGTACTCTATTTCCTTCTCCCCAACAAACCGCTTCACGATTGGGGAGCCGTGAATCCGATGGCTTCGTTCATTCTGCAAACCATCATTTACGGAGCCACTATCGCAATGGCTATCGTATCATTCTGGCATCTTCTGCCAAGAAAGCAACTGTGTCCTAAGGGCGAAAAGCGCAAGATAGGAAAATCCCTCCTCCGCATCCTACGCCACTTCGGAGGTTTCTTTATGACCGGTTTTCTCGGCATGATTATCGTAGGCATCGCAACCTTTATCGCAGCCCTGCCTTCCATCATCCTCATCATCGCACAGTTCTATTCACAGCTCGGTGCACTTGATGGCGACCCGCTCGGTGTGCCGGGTTATTTCACCCCACTCCTCTTCCTGGTGTTCACCATCACCTTCCTGCTCATCATCTATGCCCTGAGCTGGCTTGGCATTTCACTTGCCTATCAATTCGGCTCTTACAAGGTGCAAGACGAAGAGAAACAGAGAATGAAGGAAAGCCAGAAGATGGCAACTACAGAGATTGAAAAATATTAATCGTATTAACATATATAAGAGACATGAAACAGACAAGATTACTCTTCATCGACCGCGATGGAACGTTGATTCAGGAACCTGAAGACGAACAGATTGACAGCTTCGAGAAACTGGTATTCACCAAGGGCGTATTCCGCAACCTCGCCTTCATTGCCCAGCACACCGACTACGAGCTGGTGATGGTGAGCAACCAGGACGGACTGGGCACCGACTCCTTCCCGGAGGACACCTTCTGGCCAGTACACAACTTCATCATCCAGACCCTGGAGAGCGAGGGCATCCACTTCGCCAAGCAGCACATCGACCGCCACTTTCCTGAGGATAACTCACCGATGAGAAAGCCGGGCACAGGCATGCTGACCGAATACATCGATAACCCTGCTTACGATATGGCAAACAGTTATGTAATCGGCGATCGTGAAACCGATGCCCAGCTTGCAGAAAACCTGGGTTGCAAGAGTCTGATTCTTGGAAAGGATGGCATGGATTGGGACAAGATAGCCGAGATTCTCTTTGCCGGCGACCGCATCGCAGAAGTGAAGCGCACCACCAAGGAGACGGATATCTACATCAAGGTAAATCTCGATGGATCAGGCAAATGCGACATCTCAACAGGTCTTGGTTTCTTCGACCACATGCTGGAGCAGATAGGCAAGCACGGCATGATGGACCTCACCATCCATACCAAGGGCGACCTTTATGTGGATGAGCATCATACCATTGAGGATACGGGTATTGCCCTGGGCGAATGCCTGCTGCAGGCGCTCGGCGACAAGCGAGGAATAGAAAGATACGGCTACAGTCTGCCGATGGACGATTGTCTATGCCAGGTAGCATTGGATTTCGGTGGCCGTCCATGGTTGATTTGGGATGCCGAGTTCCACAGAGAGAAGGTGGGCGAAATGCCAACCGAGATGTTCAAGCATTTCTTCAAGAGTCTGAGTGATGCGGCAAAGATGAACCTCAACATCAAGGCTGAGGGCGAGAACGAGCATCATAAGATAGAAGGCATTTTCAAGGCGCTTGCCCGTTCGCTGAAAATGGCAGTAAAGAGAGACATCTACCACTTCGAGCTTCCTAGCTCTAAGGGAATGCTGTAATGAGTTAATAGTTTATAGTTAATAGTTTATAGATGACTGTTGGCTATTAACTATAAACTATTAACTGTAAACTGTAAACTATAAACTATTAACTGTTATCAAAATTTTGTCATGAACTCCACAACAATTTTATCTTTTTCTGAAACTTTAGCTATACCACCTTTACGATAGAAATATTTCTCGTAGTTGATACGGATATCAGAGATGAATGGCTTGGCAAGGCTCAGGGTTACACCGCCAGTAACACGATGGCGCTTGTAATCGTTGATCTTCAAGGCACCCAGTTCGGTATCAGAACCGCCATATCGGGTACCATCGCTGTGGTCGCTCATGAAATCATATCTTGCCAATGGCGAAACCTTCTTGATGATGCTCTTTTGGTTGATGACCGGAATGTCATAGCAGATGAAGCCATCGAAAGCATGCACATCGTGGAAGGCATCCTTGCTGTAATGCTTGTAAAGATACTCAGCCTCAGCAATGAAACCGCCCTTGTGGAAGGTGATACCCGCATCATACATATTGACGGTGACGTCAGATGGCTTGATCTTCTGGGTACTCAATACCAGGTTCACATTCGGGAAGAGGAACTGAGCCTTGGCAGAATAGTTGACACCCTTGGTCCAGTAATCCTTTTGGTTGGTCAAACCAGAACCGTTGAAGATACCGGCATTCACCACGATAGGGAAACCTACATTCCAGGTGTATCCGATTTCAGCACCCACGTCGCGAACGTTACCCACCTGCTTGGCGATGAACGAACGGTTAGCGAAATACTGCTGATGAGGAGAACGGTGAGCATCAATGGTAAATGGCACACGTTCCTGACCGATAGTAAACTGAAGAGTCTTCCAAGGTTTGATGCGTGTATAAGCATCAAGCATCTTGATCTTACCCTCATCACAGAGATCAATCTCAGCCTTATAACTAACCTCCTTTGTTACATTTCCTGCTACATTGATACGAGCCGTACGCACCTCGAATCGTCCCTCCCCTTCTTCGGTTTGGTATTCATACTTAGAACGGATGGTTCCACCAATCGTCATAGTCTTGACAAATTCAGGCACATCGTTTCCAAGAGAACTCTTTTCTGAGTTTTGGGCATTCATTCCCATCGACACCATAGCGAGTGCCATCAACAGATACGTTTTCTTCTTCATTTTTACCTTATTATATATATATACCTTAATTGATTGTCATCAGCAAGAAAGCATTCCTGTAAGAATCGAAATCCTACAAGATGCTGTTCTATTTCTTTTCGGCTGCAAAGATAAGGAGAAGATGTTTCTACCATAAAACATAAGTGTTACAAATGTGTTACATCGTCTGTTTTTACAGCTTGTAACATGATTGCAATACGCGTAATACCACTGTAACATCATCGTCATAAACATGTAACCGTCTTTTCGCTCTAGTTTAAAAATATCGCCGTACCTTTGCAACCGAAAAGAAATACAATTAACATATATGATTTATGAAGGAAAATAAAAAAGCGATTTTGGAGATTCTCAAGAAGAAGTCCAAGAAAGACGGTAAGTTTGAAAACTTGGTTCTCAACCTCGCCTTACAGAAGATTGACAGCGATAACTTTGAGTTTGACGGCGAGGCAGTCTATACCGCCGACAAGAAGCGCTTGGTTTACTACATGAACCACGATGCCAGTTTCACAATTCCTGAGGGAGTAGAGATTATCGGTGAGATGGCATTCCGTGGCAAGAAACAACTGGCTCATGTCATCATCCCTAGTACGGTGAAGGAGATTGAACATGATGCATTCTATGATTGTGATGAATTGGATAACATTTATGTACCTGCCAGCGTGAAAGCTATCAGAGCATACGCTTTCGCTGAATGCGACAAACTGAAGAAGATTACTTTCGCAGGAACTCCAGACAAGTTGAGCCGTCATGCATTCGATGACTGCGACCTGTTGCACGATATCATCGTTCCATCAGGCAGCAGCAAGTTCTTCCGTAAAGAGCTTCACTTCATCGACGGAGATACAGATTTCCTCGTTCTGGAAGTACCAGGCAAAGATTCTAAAGAACTTGCCAAGAACAAGAAGGACGAGAAAGCTTCTGAAAAGAAAGTTGAGACTCCAGAAAAAAAGGCAGAGACTCCTAAAAAGAAGGTCGAAAAGAAGGCTAAGAAAGAACCTGCAAAAGTAAAGTAACTCAACAAAAATTAATAAGTAAACGATTATGACCAAAGAAGAATTACTCAAAAAGGCATACGTTGAACGCGATATCAGTTGGATGTACTTCAATCACCGCATTCTGCAGGAAGCAGAGAAAGAGTACGTCCCATTATTGGAGCGCCTCTCTTTCCTCGGAATCTATTCCAACAACCTCGACGAGTTCTTCCGCGTTCGAGTAGCATCTCTCAACCGCATGCTCGACCAGAAGCTCGAAAAGGATACCGAGCAACAGATCAAGAAATCTCTCAAAACAATTAATAAGCTCAATGAATCTTATTCGAAAGAATACACTGAAGCGGTGGATACAGTTTTCCGAGAGCTTGAAGTTCACAAGGTTCGCCTGCTCACCGAAGACCAGCTCAACGACGAGCAGAAGGAGTTCCTTACGCAGTTCTTCTACGACAAGCTCAATGGTTCTGTCAACCCTATCTGGCTCAACGAGATAGACGACCTCTCTACTCTGGAGGACAACCGCATCTACCTCGCCGTAGAAAAGGCTGAGGATGACAAGAAGAAGAAATATGCCGTGGTAAAGGTACCGGATAGAGTCTATGGACGCTGGGTAAAGGTACCGGCAAGCGATGGTTTCGACAACATCATGTATCTCGACGATGTAATCAGATACTGTCTGCCTCTGGTATTCCTCGGTTTCAAGAAGAGCACCTACCATGCCTTCAGCTTCAAGTTTACCAAGGATGCAGAGATGGAGATGGACAATGATGCCGACTTCGGAACCATGGAGAAGATTGCTCTGGGTGTAAACAGCCGTAAGAAGGGTGAAGCCGTGCGCGTTATCTACGACCAGGAGATGCCGAAGGAACTTCAGAAGAAGTTGCGTGAGCGATTGAACACCAAGGAGTTGGATGCGTCATTGGCTGGAGGAAGATACCAAAACCATAAGGATCTGATGTCATTCCCTGATTGCGGTCACAAGGAACTGAAGTACGAGAAATGGGCTCCTATCATGAAGCCGGAGTTCCTCTCCAACGAGAGCATCCTCGACCAGATTCGTGAGAAGGACCGCTTTATCCACGTACCCTATCATAGCTTCAACGGCTACATCCGTGTGCTCCGTGAGGCAGCTACCAAGCCAGAGGTGAAGGCGATCAAGACCACCCTCTATCGTCTGGCAAAGGATTCAAAGGTAGTCAAGGCACTCATCACCGCTGCCCGCAACGGCAAGAAGGTGACTGCCGTGGTAGAGCTTCTGGCACGCTTCGACGAGGAGAGCAACATCAAGTGGAGCAAGCGTATGCAGGAAGAGGGCGTGAACGTCATCTTCGGTGTAGAAGGACTGAAGATTCACTCCAAGCTGCTCTATATCGAGTCAAAGAAGGGCAACATCGCCTGCGTGGGAACCGGAAACTTCCACGAGGGCAATGCCAAGATCTATACCGACTATCTGATGATGACCGCCCGTCCTAAACTGGTGAACGAGGTGGCTAAGGTATTCGATTTCATCGACCGCCCATTCTCACCATTCCGCTTCAACGAGCTCCTCGTATCTCCTAACTCCATGAAGAGCCGCATCCTGCGCATGCTCGACACCGAAATCAAGAATGCCAACGAGGGCAAGGAGGCTTGGGTGAAGATGAAGATCAACCACATCACCGATACCGATATGGTAACCAAGCTCTATCAGGCTTCAAAGGCTGGCGTGAAGATTGACATCGTGATTCGCGGCAACTGTTCGCTGGTGCCAGGCATCGCCAAGCTCAGCGACAACATCCGCTGCGTGGGCATCATCGACCGCTATCTGGAGCACAGCCGCATCCTCATCTTTGCCAACGGAGGCAAGCCAAGATACTTCATCGGTTCAGCCGACTGGATGCCTAGAAACCTCATCAACCGCATCGAGGTACTCACCCCGGTATATGACGAGGATATGCAGGCAGACCTGCTCCGCACCATCTCTTACGGTATGAGAGATACGATGAACGGCAGAGTGGTAGATGGCAAGGGCGGCAACGAATTTGTGGAAGGCGAGCCATTCCGCAGTCAGGAAGAACTTTATAAAGCATATAAATAATGATGAATTTAGCATCCATTGATATCGGCTCCAACGGAGCCCGACTCCTCATCAAGCGCTTCGATCCCGAGGCAATCCGAGAGGAAGACCGCATCAAGAAACTCATGTTCATCCGCATCCCACTGCGATTGGGTAAGGATGTTTTCACCCTGGGAAAGGTTTCCAAGGAGCGTGAGAAGATGATGCTCCACATGATGAAGGGCTTCAAGCAATTCATGAAACTCAATGACGTAGAGGCATTTCGCGCCTGTGCCACTTCTGCCATGCGCGATGCCGAGAACGGCAAGAAGGTGCTCAAGAAGATAGAGAAGCAAACCGGCATCAAACTCGAAATCATCAAGGGTCAGGAGGAGGCACAGCTCCTCTACAACAACCTGGTAGAGAAAACAGACTCCAACGAGGGCAGCTTTGCCTACATCGATGTGGGCGGTGGTTCTACCGAGGTGAGCATCATCCACGATGGTGTTCTTGCCGAGAGCTATTCCTATAATATGGGTACCCTGAGAATGCTGAGCGGCAAGGTGACTGCCGAAACAGAAAAGCTCTTCAAGGAGAACCTGACGAGATATGCCGAGCAATACGGCGACATCAAGATCATCGGTTCGGGTGGCAACATCAACAAGTTGAACAAGCTGGCACGCCACAGCAAGCAGGACGCCAAGAACCTGACGCTTGCCGAACTGAAGCGCCTCTACTCGATGATGCAACCCCTGAGCATCGAGGAGCGCGAGATTTCTTTCTCCCTGAAAGAAGACCGTGCCGACGTCATCATTCCTGCCGCTGAGATCTTCCTCAAGGCATGCGAATATCTGAAGTGCGAAAACATCATGGTGCCAAACATCTCACTCGCCGACTCCATCGTGGACGGACTCTATGAGAAGATGATGACAAAAACAGAAGAATAATCCACTTCATCCACAAATAAAAAGATCCGAGACAGATGGCTAGCAATAGCCGCTGTTTCGGATCAACTTTTTTATAATTCGAATAAAAGAGGTATTTACTATACTTCAGATAAGAGAGTAAGTACATATCCCTTTTTCTTCAGCGACTCAATCTTAACGGTCGCATCATGCTGAAGAGCAT
>ERZ1026776.308-NODE-308-length-35640-cov-100.593565_pt1 | contig 35640 bp, 33 predicted proteins | sample MGYA00380125_ERZ1026776 | MGnify/ENA primary metagenome ERZ1026776 (study PRJEB33269, sample SAMEA4719761) | human gut metagenome | biome: human-associated habitat; feature: organic feature; material: feces | place: Cameroon | collected 2013-10 ...
AGCAGTTGCGTCTCATTATGCAGAACTTCTATAGTCCTCTGAAAAAGCTCGACCCATACCTGGAGTTCACCTTCATCACAGGTATCACCAAGTTCTCGCAGCTCAGCATCTTCAGCGAACTCAACAACCTCGACAATATCAGCATGTTCGACCAGTATTCGGCTATCTGTGGCATCAGCAAGACAGAGCTTACCACGCAGATGAAGCCGGATATTGAGGCTATGGGTGAAGCCCTGAATATGACGTATGAGGAATGCCTGGCTGAGTTGACGCAATTCTATGATGGTTATCATTTCAGTAAGAATTCAGAAGATATCTTTAATCCTTTCAGCCTGGTAAAGGCTTTGAATGCACGGGATATTGCTCCTTATTGGTTTGGCTCCGGCACTCCATCTTTCCTCTTGAAACTCTTGGATAAGTATCATGTCAATCTGGCTTCTCTGGAGGGGCAGGAGGCGGTATTGAGTTCCTTCGACCTATCTACTGAGGAAATGACGGATGCCTTGCCATTGCTTTATCAGAGCGGTTATCTGACCATCAAGAAATATGAACCGATGTTTCAGGAATATACGCTGGGCATCCCAAACAAGGAGGTGCGCGACGGATTGCTCAATTCATTGCTACCTCATTATGTGAATCCTCGCCGTTCCGACAACGATGCATTCCTCTTGGGATTCTGCAAGGCGGTTTATCGAAACGATATTGAGGCTGCTTTGGAGCACATGCGCACCTATCTGGCTACAATCCCATACGATCTGGAGAATCATAGCGAGAAGCATTATCAGACCATCTTCTATCTGATGTTCAGCTTCCTCAATATCTATATCCGCACAGAGGTGAAGAGTGCCATCGGCAGGGCTGATGCCGTGATGCACATGCCTGATACGGTATATGTCTTCGAACTGAAGGTAGATAAGAGTGCCGATGAGGCTTTGGCTCAGATAGATGAAAAGGGCTACATGCTGCCTTATCATTCTGAAGGTAAGCGATTGGTAAAAGTGGGTATCAGCTTTGATAGCACCCAGCGAACCATCAGTGAATGGAAGATTAAGGAAGAATAAGAATTCATTTGGCAGCGTAACTACTTTCGTTGCCAAGTGAAGTTAACTTTGTTTTTTGTAGAGCCACCTCACGATTCCGTACATATTAACGTAAAATAATTCTATATAAATTTTGAAAGCTATGAATATGAGGAGATTTATATTTATTCTGATTGTCTGTGAGTTCATGTCTTTGGCATGTATTGCTGCAAATAAGACTATAAAAGGACATGTTGTGGATGAATTTGGTAAGAACGTTGAATATGCTAGCGTATATGTAGATAGTATTTATGCGGTATCTGACAAGGAAGGAAAATTCTCTCTGGTGGTGCCCGATGGCATGAAACAGGAACTTGTGGTTAGTCATATCAGTTATCAGACCAGTAAAATCCCTTATGATGTATATAGCAAAAAGACTTCGCTGCAACTTACGTTGAAGGAAAAGACCTGTGATTTGTCTGATGTAACAGTAGTTTCCGGAAAAAAGCAGGAAGGCATTCTTGGAAAAGGAGTTCGGGCACCAGGTGATGTTGCATTTCATAACGTTAGAAACACAAAATATGAAACGGGACCCTTATTTGTTGTAAATAAAGACTATTATGTGAAAACAGCCAAGTTGAGAGTACAAAAATGTACTTTTGCTTCATGCACGATTCGTTTAATCATTTATGAAGTAAAGGGAACAAAATTTGTGCCTGTACAGCATCGACCTTTGTACGTCCGATTATCCGAAATTTCAGATAAGAAGGATTTATCTGTTTGGATAGAAGAGCCGTTGAAGCTGGAGCGCAATCATAAATATTATATAGGTGTAGCTGTTATGGCAAGTAGCGGTAATGGAGAAATTCATTTTCCTGCTTATTTCAAGAAGGGCTGCGTAAGAAATCTGTGTACAGATAGAAAAAAGAATTTGCCAGTAACATTGGGCGTTTCTCTTTATGGTATATCTGCAAAGCATATTCAGTAACATTTATCTTCTGCAATAACTAAAGATATTTAAATATTTATCTCGATATTTGGAGATAAATAAAGAAATAACTATATTTGCAGCATGATTACGGAATATGGTATAGAGGCAAAGTCTAATTCTGAGATTATATCAGAATTGGGAGGACGATTCAAGCAATATCGTCTGTTCAGCAATCTCACTCAGAAAGAGGTGGCTGTAAAGGCTGGTGTGAGCATTTTCACCATTAGCCAGTTTGAAAAAGGCGAAGCTAAGAACATAGGCTTTGGCACTATTCTTTCTCTGTTGAGGAGCATTGGATTCCTGCAGGAAGCAGAGAAACTCTTGCCGCCACTGCCACTGCTGCCTAGCCAAGTGAAGAAAATGAATGAAAAAAAGGAAAGGGTAAGACATGAAAGATAATGTTGTGCATCGTGTTTTCTGCCGATCCTGATACGCAAAATAGAACGGGTTTTGGAAGAAAACCGTAAGTAAGCGATTTCATCAGGCTGCGAAATTACTTTCGTTGCCTGATGAAGCTAACTTTTCCATAAACGTAACTGGTTGTAAATCTTCCTTTTAAATTTATTCATATGCAAAATCCCCATTTTTATTTGCAGCAAAGTAAACAAAATCCCCAAATTTAAACAAGTAAATACTTGCAAAATCCCCTATTTTAGTTTCTGTTAACCAAAAAGGGAGCAGTAACGTTCCATAACGTTTTATATCTATTTCATGTTTTATGTTACATGTTTTATGTAATGCCTCAACCATACAGGTCGAAATCACTTATTATTGAGGTTAAAACCGTATTTAAGTAAACGATTTCATACAATTATAATAAGGAATAGGGTGGTTTATTGCTTTTCTTTTTGTACCTTTGCAGCCGTTTGGTTAACATACGTGCCAAATTATAAGAAGTGGAATCAAGAATATCTAATAATAAATAAAAAGTAATGACTACACTTACAATTTCTATTATTGTCGTTTTCGTGCTCGGCTATGCACTCATAGCTACCGAAAGCTTGACAAAGGTTAACAAGGCTGCGATTGCCCTGTTGATGTTGGTAGGTTGTTGGACCCTCTACATGGTGGATCCAATGCAGTATCTCCAGTTGATGCACCCTGATTATACAGGCGGTGCTGCAGGAATGGTGGAGAAGGTGACCGGAATCATCCAGGAACATCTGGGCGATACCGCCACAACACTCTTCTTCCTGATGGGTGCAATGACCATCGTGGAAATCGTTGACCAGAACGGCGGATTCAACTGGGTTCGCAAGGTGATGAAGACCAAGTCGAAGCGTGCGCTCCTCTGGCGTATCGCTATCCTTACCTTCTTCCTCTCTGCTATCCTCGACAATCTGACCACCAGTATCGTGATGATCATGATTCTCCGAAAGCTCGTCACCGACCACAAGGATCGCATGGTTTATGCATCCCTCGTCATCATCGCAGCCAATTCGGGTGGTGCCTTCTCACCAATCGGCGACGTTACCACCATCATGCTCTGGAACAAGGGATTGATTACTGCAGCCGGCGTTATCGCCGAAATCTTCATCCCGTCTGTGGTTTCCATGGTGATTCCAGCCCTCATCCTTCAGACCATGTTGAAGGGCGAACTCGTGATGCCTGAGGTTTCTGCCCAGCAGAATGCATCGGTCAGCGATTTCACCGAAGGTCAGCGCAAGGCTGTGTTCTGGCTGGGAGTAGGCGGTTTGATCTTCGTTCCTATCTTCAAGAGTATCACCCACTTGCCTCCATTCGTAGGAATCCTCCTGGTATTGGGCGTTCTCTGGACTGCTACCGAAGTTTTCTATCGCGGTTTGCATCGTGGAGCTGATGCCGAGGGCACTCAGAAGCGAGTAACCAAGTTGCTTTCTCGTGTTGATATGAGTACCATTCTCTTCTTCCTCGGTATCCTGATGGCAGTATCCTGCCTGGCTGAGATTGGCGTGTTGACTGCTTTGGGGCAGGGCTTGAACGTCGTATTCGATGGCAACCACTACCTGGTTACTGGTATCATCGGTGTGCTTTCAAGTATTGTTGACAATGTGCCTCTGGTAGCCGGCTGTATGGGAATGTATCCTGTGGCTGCTGCTGGCGATATGGCTGTGGATGGCATCTTCTGGCAGTTGCTGGCTTATTGTGCCGGTGTCGGAGGTTCAATGCTGATTATCGGTAGTGCCGCTGGTGTCGTTGTTATGGGCTTGGAGAAGATTACCTTCGGCTGGTATATGAAGCATATCTCCTGGATAGCTTTCGTAGGTTACATCGCAGGTATCGTCTGCTACTGGTTCATCCGCACCTTCCTTTATGCTATCTAACGGATAATAGTTTTCGCTTACGTGAAAAAGTTTTTTTTGATGAAAAAGTCTCAAAGTCTCATTTTCTATTGGAAATATCGGCTTAAAGACTTGATAGATAATAAGATAAAAGAAATGAGACTTCTCGGTTTTTATGCCGAGAAGTCTCATTAAAGTCTCATAAAAGTATCATAAATTCACTTTTTCTTTACAAGATACTTCATTCCATCTGCAAATCTCTTGTGTTTTAACTCACTCATATTCGCCAGTTTTCTGCCGAATCCCATCAAACTGTTCACCTTGAGCGATGAACCTATCTGCTTTTTCAGATAGTCGAAAATCTCGGCGGCAGTCAGATATTCACCCTCTTTCTCTTTCTCAACCAACTCGAAATAGAGCATGAAATACTGGTCTATAGGCTGAACCACCTCAAACTGGCTGTTGTTCTTCATGATCAACTTCACCTGTTCCGCATCAAAATAACTCTTCTCGCCGTTGTGTAAGGCTGCAAGCGCCTGGGCAAAAAGCTGCTGATAGTTCGGACGCACGCTCACATCGATAGGTCCCGTCAGTTCCACGCCGATGAATCTTCGGTTGCCGGATGGGTCGGTGAGAATATCCTTCATGTTACTCGTGGCGATGAACGAGGCGAGACGAGGAAATTCCATGACATGACTGCCGTACGGAGGTTTGTATTTCAGCGTAGGCAACTGGATGAGATTCTTCAGAAATCCCTGCTGCACCTGTGGCGAAATCTGGTTGAACTCATCGAGATTGATGACCATAAACTGCGCCATCGCCTGATAAACCTGACGTTTTTCTGACAGAATCAGATTGTCACTATATCCCCATTGCAGTTCCGGTGGCAACAGCCGGCGACAGAAAGTGCTCTTGTTGTAACCCTGTTTGGAAATGAGAAGTGGAGCCACCGAGTTGCCATACTGGCGATGGGTAAAGCCGCGCCACTGGTCAACCATGCCCAGAAACCAGGTGTAGAACCAGTCTGCCCAGTAAGGATTGTTGGTAGGAACCGTACGAGCCAAGGCACGTATATGGTCCTTCCCGTCCCATTTGTCGTAGCATTGGAAGAGATATTCATCTATCGGATTATAATTCTTGATGTAATCAGACTCCAGAAAATTCCTTACATCCTTGATGCTGACACGGATGTCTGCGAGCTGCACCTCCAGCGTCATGCGCTTCTGCACTCTCGGATCTACAGGCTGAAAACCATACCATCCCTTTTCCTTCGGCATGTATTCCACGAATTTCATCACCGTGTTGTATCTGAAGTTATATTTACTTTTCAGCAGCTGCATCATGTTCGCGATATTCTCGCGAACGCTGTTCTTATCTCCTTTCTTTTCTTCTTCCGAAGTATCCGATTCAGACATCAATAGCTGATTATCTTCCGTGTTGGAAGCCAGGTTCTGCGGACGCATCTTGCTGTCAATCTTTATCGCCACCGCCTTGCTGTTGAAATAAGGTTTGGCATCGAGCGTCATCATAAAAGTGTTGTGCATCGAAGGCTCAAAAGACAGGTTGGAGCCCGCTTCTATCGAAGGTTTCGGTCCGTCCGTAAAAATCGAAGCTTTCGCAATCGCCTGGTATACAGGCAGAATCTGCTGGTAAGCGATGCGGTAAAGTCGTTCGGCTTCCGCCTCCTCAGCAGGCAGCGAATCATCTTCATTGCTGAATTTCACCAGTACGATAACCGACTTTCCGTCAGCACCTTCCAGCGCAGCAAAGGTAGAAGGCAGCATGGCAACCGAGCGCTTCACGCCCTCCACGCCGTCCACATCCGTGATGTGTCCAAATTTCAGCATCAAGATACCGTTGCAAGCCTTCATCTTCAGGTTGTTGTTTTCGTCTTTGGCGAATTCAGCAGCGGGGTAGATGTGCATCCATGTTGGCATGTCCTTGTAATATTCGTATCCGCTTTCCATATAAGACACGTATTCGCGGAAGTGGGTAACAGTAAGCCTGCTATCATCCTTTGCGATACGTTGCAGCAACTTCTCCATCGACTTGGTGCTGACGAGGAGCTGCTTCTTGTTGTTTGTATGAACAATAGTTATCTTCATTGTTATAATGATTAAGATGGTTAATTGTCAATATATTGGCTATTAACTATTAACTATAAACTATAAACTGTAAACTATAAACTGTTAACTATAAACTATAAACTGTAAACTGTTAACTATAAACTATAAACTCTTGTTATCGTTGCCCAAAGTTTGGTTTGTAAATTGGGCACTCGTTTCTCCTTATGCGGGCAATGGCTGCCCGTCACGTGTTCTCCAGTAGCCCATCACGTGTTCACCGCTAGCCCGTCACTTGTTCTCTGGTAGCCCGTCACGTGTTCACCGGTAGCCCGTCACGTGTTCTCTGTGGGACCGTTTAAATGGCATGGCTGAAACATCTGGAGGGCAGAGAAAAAGATTAGCTTTTAGTGAAGTCAATCTCTTCAGAGAAATGGTCGAACTCAACATCTTTATATCCGTATCTGGCGAAGAGCTGTTTGATATATGCCTGCTGTTCTGGGAGGAGTTTCAGTTGTCCCAGTTTGTAACGGTAGTATTGTCCTTTGCTACCGAGGTAGTCTCTCATTTCGGCGCGCAGTGCAGGCGCATCTTTCACTTTCATTTCGGCAAAGAGATTGTCGAATCCCCATGCCATTTTCACGACACGCAGCGGTGCGAAGTACTTGCATTCTCCGTTTTTCAGGGCATTTGGGAAGATGGCATCCCCTCTATCAGTCTTCTCGTTTTTGTAGAGACCGGATAGATAGTGGATACATTTGTTTTTCATCGGACATGGTTCGGTGAAACAGTAGGTGATGTTGCTAGGTACGTTTCCGTACTCAAAAGCCTTTTTCAATAATTCCTTTTCATCCATGTTTCTTAAGTGTTAAGAATAAAACATTCTGTTTTACTAAACGCAAAAACATCCTGTTTATTGCCTTAAAAATGCTATTTTTTTTCAGTTCATAAAGCATTTTTTTCGATACCAATCAAGAAAACCATGATACTTCTCCCTAATTTATGATACTTAGATGATACTTCTCCCTTCATTTTTAGAGAAGTCTCATTCGTGGTAAAGTTCTGTATATTAAAGATATAAACCTTTTTTGTGCCGAAAAATGAGACTTTGAGACTTTTTTCGAGAAAAAAGAATTATACGTGCGTATGTTTGTTGGTTCTTTATCGCTTGCGTACTTCTTTCTAAATATCATCCCTTTTGTTGGAAGAATCATGCTCCGCAGATCCCCTCCTTTTCACCATAGTTCCCCCTCACATAACTTTTTTCGAAACTTTTTCGCTAAAAGTTTTGTTGTTTCGATAATATTTGTTACTTTTGCGGTGTCATACCTTGCTGAAAGCTCCAGATGGGCAAAGGCGGGGTGGACATATGTACATAAAGGCGTAACTGTACGCTTTGGTTTTGACGTATCTGAATCTCGCAAATTCAATCTATCTGTCAAAAACAAAGCAACGGGAACGCCTCATGGGGTGTATCATATATACAGCCCTTATTAGCTCGTGGCATTTTTTGCAATTAGCTGAGAGGGTGTACTATATACTTACATCGGCGTGGGGCTTTCAGCGTTGCTCGTTTCGGCAGATAGGGCAATGCGAGAGCCTAGATACGTGGAACGAGCGGCAGACTGGCTCCACGTTTTTTTGTATATGTAACCTACTAATATAAACTTACCAAAATGGGGCCTTTTGGATAAAAATGATATTTATGCAAAATAAGGCTAAAATTATAATACCTTTAGTTGTCTTGTTGATTGTTATTGTAGTTATAGCAATTACGATAACTCGTAGTATTTACGTGCAATGGGAACCTGTTGCTATTCAAAATAGCAATAATTTTGTAAAATTGAAAGTTTACATAGAAAACTCTGGTAGTATGGATGGATATATGAGACAAAAATCGGAGTTCAAAGATGCTGTGAAGAGTTATGTAAATGCGCTTGACTTGCAAGTGGATACTACAGAACTATATTATATTAACACGCAGATTTCTTCATTTAAAGCAGATATTGCTAATTTAGAGGAGGCTTTAAATCCTGCGAGTTTTGCAAAATGTGCAGGTAGTAGAAGTAATTCTGATATTGCAGATATGTTAAGCAAAATTGTAATGCAAACGGGGGATAATAGTGTATCTATGTTTATTTCTGATTGTATATTAGATGTGCCTCAAGGTGATGCTGTTAATTTCTTTGGGGTAAAACAGACTAACGTAACTCGAGCATTTACTAAAGCTTTACGTAAACATCCAAAGTTAGGCGTAGAAATCATTAGGTTGTCTTCTTCTTATCAAGGTATGTATTATTATGCTAAGGGATGTGAACCTATTGATTCAAAACGACCTTATTATATTTGGATGATAGGTAATAAAGAATTGTTGGGTAAACTTAATAAGGAGGTTGCTTTGACTACTATACTGCATGGTTATGATAATTATGTTGCATTTTCTTCAACAACTAATGTGCCTTTTGATATTGCAACTTTATTAAAGAAACACCTGATAAAGGGTAATCTTAATGCCGAGGGTCATTATGTCTTTGAATTTATGGTTGATATGTCTGAAACTCTTCAAGAAGAAGCTACATTGATGTCTTCAAGAAATTATATTTCCCGAACGGGTCGAAATGTTAGTGTAAGTGGTGTTGAGAAAGTTAAACAGGGTTCTGGATACACTCACATTTTGACATTGGCAATTTCAAAAAATACCAAGCCTTGTTCTGAAACCATTTCCTTTGCACCTCCAGCTATGCCAACTTGGGTAGATGAGGTAAATGATGACAGTGGTAGCGATATTCGTAAAAATATGAATAAAACAACTGGCATCAAATACTTGATAAAGGGAGTAAGTGATGCATACAAGGATAATACAAACTTGGCTACAATCGATTTTAGAATTAAAAACAATTAAAACTTTTATATTATGGGAGAATTCTTTGGCAGTGTTTATTGCTGGTTCGAAGATGTGTTCGGACTTGAATTGGCTAATTACCTTTGGGGTAATGTGTCTCCAGATCAACAGACAAACATGTATGTGCCTATAGGCTTTACTATGTTGGGTGTTTCGTTGTTGGTTTGTGTTTTGTATTATTATATTATTGACCATCCTAAATTGGCAAAATGGTGGGGCTGGCTGATATTTTTAGGTAGCAATGCTGTAGTTAATTTCTTGATAGGATGGCAATGGGTACTTCGCCATTACTATCTCGGTTATATGGTAGGTATAGATCCTTCTACTAAAAAGGATTACGATTTGAATATCTCTTATGGAGATATGTTGTGTTTTGGTTTTGCCAATATGTTGTTGGCAATTTTAGTATTTGGTATATTATCTTTATTAATGAAATGGTGGAGTAAGAATTCTTCTAATTCCCCATTCTAACAGTTTTTAATATGGCTAAATTATATATTTTTGGTATAGGTGGAACGGGAGCACGAGTGCTCCGTTCCTTGACAATGATGTTGGCTTCAGGTGTACAGCTTGGGCAAGACGAGATTGTGCCAATTTTTATTGACCCAGACGAATCGAATGCTGATTTGTCAAGAACTGTGGATTTAATGAATTTATATTCACGAATTAGACAAAATCTAACATTTGCCTCTTCTAATAATAATAAATTCTTTAGAACTTCTATCAATCAGGAACTTCCTGGCTTTAGATTGCAGATTAAAGATACAGATGATAAGAGCTTCCAGAAATTTATGGATGTTTCTACAATGAGTAGAGAGAATCAAGCTATGGTGAAGTTGCTCTTTTCTGAAAAGAATCTCAAATCGAAGATGGATGTTGGTTTCAAGGGAAACCCAAATATTGGAAGTGTTGTTCTTAATCAGATTGTCAACTCTGACGATTTTGATACTTTTGCAAATGGTTTTTCTGCTGGGGATAAAATATTTGTTATTAGCTCTATTTTTGGAGGTACAGGAGCAAGTGGATTTCCACTCTTGTTGAAAACTTTGAGAACTGGTAATTCTTTTCCGAATTTTCAGACAATCAATGATGCGGAGATTGGAGCGGTAACAATATTGCCTTACTTTAAACTTAAGCCAAGTGATGAGAGCGAGATAGATTCTTCAACTTTTATTTCTAAGACAAAGTCTGCTTTGGCTTATTATGAGGATAATATTAGTAAGAATAATCAGATAAATGCTCTTTATTATTTGGGTGATGATGTTCAAAATGTTTACGAAAATAATGAGGGCGGAGTTGAACAGAAGAATGATGCTCATTTAATAGAGTTTTTGGCAGCAACAGCTATTGTTGATTTTAGTAAGAATTCTTATCCTACAACAGTAAACAAGGAGTTGGGTATAAAAGAAGAAGGCGATGCCGTATCTTTCTCTTCTTTCTATGATGGAATTACTGAAATGGTAAGATGCCCTTTGACTCAGTTTGTACTGATGTCAAATTGCTTCGAGCATAGCTGGAATACAATCAGTACAAGTGAATTGGCTGCAAATGGAAAAGTTTCTGGTTTTAACGAGGATTTGTATCGTTCTCAGTTTGTCGGTAGCTTGAAGGAATTTCAGGGTAGATTCTTGGCTTGGCTCACTGAAATGAAGGACAATAAGAGATCATTAGACTTGTTTAACTTGAAATGTGGAGACAAGCCTTTTGATGTTGTTACGAATGTCACTCCTCGTAAAGTTACAAGTTTGAAGTCCAACTACAGTTTGTTTATTGACCGAATCAATGGACAGGTTGGTAAATTAGGAAGTAAGGATGTAAAGGATAAACTTCTTGAGGTTTATTATTTAGCAACAAAACAATTAGCAAAAGAAAAATTTGATTTTTAGTTATGTCAAAGGTTTTTAGATTATATAAAAATGGTGATAATACTTTCACCGATTGGCATGAGAGTGCTTCTTTTCCGTATAGTTCAGAGAATCGAGATGGAAAGAATGGTATAGATGATCCTGATGGGGCTTCTTCAAAGAATGAAATTACATCAATTCCTTCTCCATTTGCCCGAATAGATCTGGTAAAGACAGCTTTTGTGCGTGTTTGTCAACCTGATGTGAACACCAAAAAAATTAATCTTGATGGAAATACTATTTTCCATAAGATGGTATCTGATACTCTTGATGTTGGTGAGATATTTTTTAATATAGATAAATATTCTGATAAAATTGAAATTGTAAAATGGGATTCTGTGGCAATGATTTCTTTGTTGGAGAATTCCGATAAGGAAGGTCATCGCTATTTAGCAGATGCGCTGCGAAAGTACATGGTGTCTGATGCTAAGGCTTATAATTTTAATCAATTACAGGACATCTATATTTTGAATTATAAGAATGGTTTGAATGAGTTGGATATTATAGGCGCAACATCGCCAAGAACAATATTCTTTAGCACGGCTAATAGACTAGAGGATGTGTCCAAAGAGATTAATTTTGGACAGGATAGACCTTTTGACTCTGATTTCCAACCATTATATAAGCGTGACAAAGACTATATTAAAGCTTGGTTTGTTTTGGCTAAATCAATTCCTGATTTTGCTGGTTTGTTTCCTGAAGTGTATGAATACCTTCAGATGACATTGAATAAATTGGATGTGAACTTCAGAAATGAGTTAAAGGGGTTGACAAGTTCTGCCCCTTTAGCTACGAGTAATATTCAAGTCTCTGTAAATCAGCAGACAAATATTGTAGAGGTGTTAGGTTATCCGATACTGAAGAAGTTGAATGAGCCAATAAAAGGCAGCGACTTTGAGATTGTTTCTAAGGTTAAGTTGGAACAGATGCCTTTGGTGCTCCCTGTGGAATCGGGTAATATGTATGCAAATCTTCATTACACTACAGCTTTGTGGGGTAAGGATAATCGTGCTAGTTATTTTGATAAGCAGGATGATTTAAATCTGAGACGTTTGCCAAATGATGGAACCATATATCCTTATTTGACGATTGGTGATTTCTTGGATGATACAATCATTCAAGTACCTCATAGTTTGAACAAAAAAAGTTTCTTTGATGGAAATTACGATGGAACTCCTAATGTTGAAAAAAGCTACTTGTTGCCATTAAAGAGACGCTTCTTTGAGTTTTTCTCATCTGTAGATTTGCAGAATCCTTTAGTAGATGGTTCTCCTATGATTAAGATGGAGAACATCAATGATATGAGCGTAAAGGTATATTTGCGTATTCCTATAAAGGGTAATAGTAATGTAAAATATGTGGAATATACGAAGTTGTATTATGGAGAAGGCAATGCGGCTAATCCAAGTCGTAACGAGGGGGCTATAGTTGAGGCTGATTTTACAGGCTTCTTAATGCCTAATGTCATGTTTGCAAACCCAAATGAAGCATTGTATAAGATAGGCTGTGTAAGTACATATAGTCGTAAATTTCAATTCTCATTTTATAAAGGTGTGAATAAATTGAGTGTGACTCATGCTTGTAGAAATAAGAATGGAGAGGATTTTTATAAGGCTGTAACTTATACATTGTATAAGGAGAACTTTGATTATATTGTTCTTACGGATGCAAATAATAACCAAGGTGTTCTTGTGCCAATATTTGCCCAGCAAAGAGGTACGGAACAATTTAAGTTTGCGGTTGATTTAGGAACTTCCAACACTCATGTGGAAGTTATGAAAAATGGAGATTTAGAACCACATACATTTGCCTATGACGTAAAAGACAGTCCTATGGTGAAAATGTTTGAAACTTCTCCTAATGCAATTCAAAACTTTTTGCAGGTTCATGAAGAGCTTGAGGAATATGATTTTCTGCCATTTATTCTTGGTGAAGAATCTATGTTTAAGTTTCCAACAAGAACTGTACTCTCTCATGCCAAGGGTGTGGATTGGAACAACGTAATATTGCCTTATGAGTTGGTGAACATTCCATTTGCTTATAATAAGCGTATGTCTAATGCTTACAATGATACTCCAAAAGATAATATAAAATGGGGAAAGGGGCAGGAACAACGTTATATTTCTGTCTTTATTGATTGTTTGATGCTGATGTTGCGCAATAAAGTTGTCATGAATGGTGGTAATTTGCAGCAAACGGATATCACATGGTTTTATCCAATCAGTATGTCCCCAAAGCGAGTAAATTTGATTCGAACAACATGGAACAATGCATATCATAAATATTTTGGAAATGGGACAACTAAGTCTATGACAGAGTCATCGGCTCCTATCCAATATTTCTTCCGTCAAAATGCCACTGCAACCAATTTGATTAGTATTGATATTGGTGGAGGTACTACGGATATTGCTTTTGCCAAGAATGGAGAATTGCAGAATGTTACATCTTTCAAGTTTGCTTCTAATGACCTATTTGAAAGCTCATTGGATGAAAGCCTTCATAATGGAATTATAGACTACTTCAAGAAAGTGGTGGAAGATAAAATAAAGGATATTGATGAACTGAAGAAGATTTTGGATACCAATACTAAACCTTCGAATATAGCCTCTTTCTTCTTCTCTTTGCCAGAAAATCCTGCTGCTGCAAATTTGGATAGAAGCGTAATTGATTTTGACGTGCTGTTGCGTGATGATGAGAACTTTAAGATAGTCTTTATCATATTCTATACAGCTATAATATACCACATTGCCCAGATATTGAAGTTGAAGAGTATGCCTATGCCTCGTCATATCTCGTTTAGTGGAAACGGAAGTAAAATCTTGCGTGTTATCACACCTGAAAATCGATTGTTGGCAAAGTTTACTTGTAAGATATTCCAATTGCTAGGTGTTGATGGTACTGAGGGCAAGTTGGAAATACTCGGCTTAGGAGATGCTGCGTCTTCTCCAAAGCAGGCCACTTGCAAGGGTGCTTTGGTAACTAATCAACCTTTGGATGAAGACAGGGATAAGGTGGTGATTTTGAAGGGCGATGGAACTTCTTTTGTTGGTAATGATGACACTTATGATTCGATAAATGCCAACTATATCAGCAAGACAAAAGAGGCTGTGGAGAAATTCTTTGAGTTTGCTTTAGATAAATTGAATAAAGAGTTTAACTTTGATGAAAATTTTGGTGTAACTCCCGAATCTTTGTCTTTAGCAAAAGATGTTTGCAAAGATGATATTGACACATTCATCAATCGTGGTATGACTTTAGCAAAAGAGGACTCTAATGGTCAAGAACGAATAAGCGAGACTTTGTTCTTCTATCCAATAAAGGGTGTGATGAATGTTCTTTCCGGAGTAATAAACAAAAGTTTAACTAATGAAGATAATTAATAATGAAGAAAATACTATTGATAATAGTTGCAAGTATAACTTTGTGTGCTTGCGATAATGGTAGATTTCAGCCAAATAGTCTGCCAAAGCCATCTGTCGAGAAAACGGACAGTGACTCTGTTGATTCGAAAGATTTGGCAGCTTTACAGCAAATATGCAGAGATATGAAAAATTCAATACGAGACAATAGTTATCGTCTTGAATCAGTAGAGCAATCCTTGAATGAATCCAATAAAGAATTGGAAAGTAAGGTAGACAAACAGTTGGTTTATGTGTTGTTGGCAATAAGTTTGTTGCTTTTGGTGTTGGTTATGGTTTCCTTATGGGAAATTCTTAAATTGCAGAAAAGTAAGGAGAAAATCAAAGATAAATTGATATTCCTTGAAAATGCAATTAATAGACTGAAAGATGAAGGCGCTACTAATAATAGAGCAAGTAGTCGTATAGTATATGATTATCAAGATGATATCGATTATCTGAAAAGACAGATTGTTGCACTGAAAGAGAATGTTAATAAGGAAAACGTAAGTAAGGGAAATCGTACTTATGGACCAGAATCAGAAAGTAAAAAAGCTTCTGCGTCAGTCAATGATGTAAAGAGTGGCTATTTCGGTTTTAACGATGATAGGGGAATCATAGGTAAGGTCTATACATCGGCAACAGAAGAGGCGTTTTTCAAATATTATGCCAAATCGGATAGTTTGGCTGAGTTTGAACCTCTTTCTGTTAAGCGAATAAAGTCTATTTCTTCGATTCGTAAAGCAATAACCATCTTAGAGGGTTCTTTGCAAGAAGCTACAGAACTTAGTGTAGTAAAGCGTGGACAGGCTGTTCAAAGAGAACAACATGGGCAGAAATACTGGCAAGTAATACAACCAGCGGAAGTTAAATTAAAATAGTTGATAAGTATGAAATTTGTAGTTCCTATAATTGTTTTAGGTATAATTGCGCTTCAGTTCTATTTCTTTGTAAAGAACTTAAAGCGTATGCATCAGTTCCGAGACATCTTTATGAAAAAAGGTACTTGGGACATATCACATGACAGAGACTCTGGTTTTGTCAAAGGAATATATGGTCAAGGAAATATAATATTCTCATCGATCAAGGATTCCATCAACAAGTATTTGAACAATAGTGTTGGCTCAGTCATAGACTATAATTTGTTAAAGGATGCTGTTGATAGGCATTGTGAAACGGTAGAAGAGGATATATCTACTCAAACACCTGTACCATTGTATTGTGGACTCGCTGGTACAATGTTAGGTGTTATCATAGGTCTTGGTTCTTTGTTGTTTACTGATAGTATAACATCTCTGATGACCAATTCATCTGCTCAACAATCAGCTTTTTATTCAGCAGCAGATGGTGTGAGCGACTTGCTTACAGGTGTAGCTTGGGCTATGGTTGCAAGTATCTGTGGTATCGGTCTTACAACTTTAAATTCCTTGCAATTCAAGAAGTGTAAACTGCAAGAAGAAAGTGGGAAAAATGAATTCTTAGCATGGATGCAATCAATGTTGTTGCCGGAATTACCATCCGATACTTCTGATGCGTTGAATAAATTGGTGAAGAATCTGAACCAATTTAATAAAACATTCTCTTCAAACACTCAAGAATTGGGAGGAACTCTTTCTAAGGTAAATGAATCCTATAAAATACAAGCTTCTATCATTCAGGCTGTTCATGACATGGATGTTATGAAAATGGCTACAGCTAATGTCAATGTATTGAAAGAATTGAAGGGATGTACTGAAAAATTGGAGGATTTTCAGTATTATCTGAATAGTGTAAAAGGATATACTACTGCTATAGAAAAGTTTAATGAGCAATTCTTTGCTGAAAGTGATCGTTTGCATGTCCTTGAGGAAATAAGAGATTTCTTCATTCGAAATAAGGCTGAGATAGCAAAGAATCTGACAGACGAGACAGATGCTTTAAAGACGGCTCTTAAAACTTTGCAGAATACTTCTGTAACCAATATGGCTGAATTGGAAAAGGTCTTGACTGATGAGGTTGATACTTTTAAAACGATTAATAAGCAGTTGCTTGATCAGTTCACTAGTCAGTTGGAGGCGTTCCCAAAGATGAATAAGAATTTGGAAGCTATTTCGCTGATACCTTCTGCTTTGACTGCTTTAGCTAACAAAATTGAGAAAAATAACTCGATTGCAATAGAGAAGATAAATAAAAAGGTAGAGAGAATCGAATTCTTGGCTACGACAACACCTGAAGGAAGTCGTAAAGAAGCAAGATTCCCTGCATGGGGAAAGTTGTTATTAGTAATGTGTGCTATTATGTTCTTTATCTCTTCTTTATTCATGGGGTATTGTTCTTATAGAATCATGAGTGATACAAGTGTCATTCGAAATGCTAATTCTCTTGATGAAGAAATGGTTGATTCTGTTTCTGATTCTTTATCGCATGTGGTAAAGCAACCTGTTGATACTGTGGGTCAGCTGAAGCAAAAAATAGTAAATGATAGAAAGGGTAATGTAGAATGAAACAAAAAGAGTCTTTCTTTTGGACAAGTTACTCTGATTTGATGACTAGTTTGTTCTTCATTATGTTGGTCCTTTTTGTTCTGGTGATTGTATTGTTGCATAAACGAATGGAAGCAACTGAGCGAGAATTGGCAGAAATCAAACTTGTTCAGAAATCGACAGAGGATTTGAGTAAGCAGTACTTTGAATATAATCCTTTTTATAAAAAGTATGTGCTTAAGGTGCATTGCTTTTTTGAAGAGTTGCATTATGATATAGGAGAGTTACCTGACAATACAAGGCGACAATTGGGGGCTGCAGGTGACGAGATTCAAAAGTTCTTATCTAAGCATAAAGATAATAAATATCTTTTAATCATAGAAGGACAAGCTTCAAGAAATTCGGAGCGTTGGACTGACCGAAATTATGATTTGAGCTTTGAGAGAGCGTACTCTTTGATGAAGTATTGGAAGGATGTTTGTGGTATTAATTTTGGAAAAAATTGTGAGGTTCAAATTGCTGGTAGTGGCGATGGAAGATATAATATTGAAACAATGCGTGATAAAATGTATGAAGCCAACAATCAGCGTTTTTTGATTCACATTATTCCTAAAAATATTATTGAAGATGAAAAAAAGTAAGTTACTTATAGTACTTATGATATGTTTATTATTCTCTTGTGCTCATAAATCTGGGCATAAGAGACTTAATAGAAGTACTGAGTCTGCAACAGAAAGAGAGTCCGCAAGAACTCCTAATTCAAAAGATAACGCAACTTCTGCTACAGCAGAATATGGGGATAATAATGAAATTCTGAATGGTAAAACTATATTTAATAGATATGGAAATGCTGTGTTCATGGTCTTTACTACTGATGGTACAAATACCTATCAAGGTTCCGGCTTTTTCATAAACTCTCATGGGTTGGCAGTTAGCAATTATCATGTTTTTAAGGGTACAGCTATTGGTGCTGAGCAGATAAAACTGGTTGGGAGTGATACAGCATATAAGGTTTCGAAAGTTGTTAAGTCTGATGAAGAGGAAGATTTTATCTTGTTCTTCGTCGATGTTGATGATGTTCCTTATATACCATTAGCTAAAGAAAAGCCAAGTGTTGGCGATAAAGTTTATGCAATAGGTAGCCCTAGAGGGTTAGAGAATACTTTCTCTTCAGGAGAAGTATCGCAATGGCGTGATACCAATTTGATGCAAATTAATGCATTGATAGATCATGGAAGTAGTGGCGGTGCTTTAATCAATGAGTATGGTGAAGTTGTTGGAGTAACATCTGGAACATTTTATGATGGTTCGCAGGCTAACTTAAATTATGCTTGGAGTATTGATGTTATCAAACCTTATCTTGAGTAATTATGATACATTCAATGTTTCAAATAATACTGGGATATCTGTTTTGGAAGTATTTCCCTTCTTGGCTTAGGCTGAGAGATTCTAAAACGATAGATCATTATATTATTGTCGGTTTGTCTTTAGTTGGCATTTTGATGATAATTCTTGGCGTATTCCATTTAGTTAGACTCTTTTTTACATGGTAATGATTATCCTTACTTCGCTTATAGAAGTAAGGATAATTATTTTTGGGTATGGTAACTTTTGCCATCACATTCAGAAATATACAATAATCATTTAATCTGTAGAAATGGAAAAAACTGGTATTCTTATAATGCTGACCAAGGTTAAAGCTTGTGCTAACCTCTTGGTTCCTTTGATTTGTGTGATGGCATCTGTCCTGTTGTGGGGGTGTTCTTCCAAGAATTCCTCAAAATCTTCTGATGCCCAAATGGATACTGCGGTAATTTATGAAGATATGCCGCAGGAGACTTCTGTTTCAAAAGTCGGCATAGATTCTTCTCAATCCACACTTGTCTCTCCGCAAAAAACTGATGCCACTTCTGCTCTTAATCTTAGCATTAATCCATACTATGATGCAGGATATGATCAGGGTCAGGAGGATGGGTATTATGATGGTATCGAGAATATACGAGGCGATTCTTACGACGATGCTTGCCGATATAAGGGAAAGAAAAGGAAGGAATATGAGCTGGGGTATGAAGAAGGGTATGATGCCGGCTTCGATGATGGCTTTGCTGATAGTGACTGTGATTCAGAGGAGGAAGAGTAGCGGCTTTACATGATAGTTGCTTTCTGAAACCATAATCATGGCTGCAAACATAAACTTCTTCCTTCTAATTGTGCCCCTTTACATAACTTTTTAGAAACTTTTTGCGAAAAAGTTTTGTTGTTTCGAATAAAATTTATACCTTTGCAGCAACATACTCACCCCGCTTCCCTTTAGAACAGCGCGCTCAGGGTGAGTCTTTTTTATTTTATATGCTTATATCATGTCACAAGAATATGATGGATGGTGGTTTACTGATTCTTCTTTGTTCTCAACTCCTGCAGAAGACAGATAGCCAAATATTTTGGGGTAGCAGATACGATTATGGTGTCATGGTTGCATACTATTACGTATGTGCGGAATATCTGTGCTCATCATAGCCGATTATGGAACAAGACGTTTGGTATAACCCCAATGATGCCAAGGAGGACTACTTTTCCTTTTGTTACTTTGCCAACCAAAGGAACTCAGCACGTATATTTTGTTCTTTGTATGATTCAGTATCTCTTGACCATTATCAATCCATCGAATACTTTCCGCAATAAGATAAATGTTTTGTTGGAAGAATATCCAAATATTGATATAGTTGCTATGGGATTTCCTGAGAATTGGAAAGAACAACCTTTATGGAAATCTTGAACGATAAAAAGAGTTATGCTTCTTTGTTGTTGTGATATTTCTTATTTAGTACGAAGTAGTTCTTTTATGGATATTTTCGATAAATTTTAAACGCAGAATCCTGCTGGCATCACTGCTAGCAGGATTCTGCGCTTTCCCTATTAATTTCTTAAATATGTCGTCTGCAAAATGAACTCAATTGAACTTAATAGGCCTTTCTTGTGAATTCTTATTCTGTATTTGTCTGTAGCTCAGTCTCTGTAGCCTCCTGCTGTTGAGTTGTCTCCTCTCTGGTATTCTCCTGAGGAGTCTCCTGAACAGTAGTAGCTGGCTGCTCAGTCTGGGTGTTCTCTTCTGTTGTTATATGTATCGGTATCATCATATAATATCTTAAAGCCAAGGAGTAGTTGCAAGATTACTTTTGCCTTTCCATTAGACTTTTGGGGAATCATGGAGAAGAGGGTTACGAGTATTGTCGCTTTGGAAGATTTTCCTTGTTTTTCAGTTAGTAATAGAAAAATTTGCTTGATTTTTCGAGTAAAATAAAAGTTTTGAATAAATTATTTGGTAAATACACTTAAAAAGTGTACCTTTGCTTTTATATTTGAATGAAACTATAATATGGACTCGATAAGAATATTTGGATATAAGTCTTTTAAAGAGTTATCAGTTCAACTGCATCCTATCAATCTCTTGATTGGTGCCAATGGAGCTGGTAAGAGTAACTTCTTGTCTCTTTTCGAGATGTTAGGCAACATCTATGAGAAGAGATTAGGGGCGTATGTCGCTCAAGTTGGTGGAGTAGATAAATTTCTCTATCAAGGCAGAAAAGTTACCGATTGTATAGCTGTAAACTTGCTGATAGCTAAGAGTGAATATGATTTGGTGTTACTGGAATCTGATGGTAAACTTATCGTAGAAAGAGAAGTTGTTGGTTGTTATGATGATGTTTGTCCTTTAGATTTAGTGAGAAAAAATGTTATAACGGAGTATCAGAACGAGTCGAGTTTAAAAGACCATAAAGAGGAAGATTTATCTAACTATATCTCCCAAATCCGCAAGTTTCACTTCCACGATACAGGTCGCCGTTCTCCATTTACGGCTGATAGCCATATCGTGAACGATGCTTATCGTATGTATGAGCATGGTGAAAATCTGGCGGCTATCCTCTATCGTATTCAGCGAGAGAAGCCGATGGCTTATCGTCGCATAGTCCGTGTCATTCAGAGTGTGGCTCCCTATTTCTCGGATTTCTATTTCCAACCAACCGAAGCCGATATGGTGCGCTTGCAATGGCAGGATAAGTATAGCTCTATGATTTACGGACCGACCGACTTGTCGGATGGAACCATTCGCTTTATTGCCTTGACCGTGCTCTTTATGCAGCCATGGTTACCACGAGTTATCATCATTGATGAGCCGGAGCTTGGTTTGCATCCTGTGGCTATCGAAAAGCTTTCGGGCTTGATTAAGATGGCGGCACAAAAGGGTACGCAAGTTATCGTTGCTACTCAGAGTGCTGAACTAATCAGTAACTTTGAGCCAGAGGATGTGTTGACTGTTAATCAGAACGAAGATGGTACAACTATCAACCGCTTGAATAGCGAAGAGTTAGCACATTGGCTTGGAGAAGATTCGGGAGAAATGCCCTTTGTTTAATGAATGGGTAGAGCGATTGATTAAATGATCAGAGTTTAACTATTCGTAAATATAGAAGATAGCTCTGACATATACAATTCTGTACTCAACCATATAATAATAGGTAAGCGATGACCGGAAAGATTGGAAGAAAAAAGGTATTGAAGTTTCGCGACTTCCCAACACGCCTTCGTGGCGAGGTATTCTTTGTAGAGAATGGGTATGATGAAAAGTTGAACCTTTCCATTATCAACCATCTCGTGGATATCAATAACTTGTTTATCAGCAAGTCAATTCATTTTAATTATTTTCCATTTCTAGGTCCTCATATCAAGAAGACAGCTCTCTATAGCTATCCTGCGATGAATAAAGAGGATTTGAGTTTCTCCGTTCCTTCAGATTTACTGTTATCACAATTGGTAGAAGAAAAGAATAAGGAGAAATTACATCCTAGCATCTTACAGCTAGACCATGAGGAGGATGGCATATATTATGTCAATTCCTATTCTTTGTCTATAGAGGAAGATGAGGATTTTATGCCATTGATGCAGGCTGCGTATGATAAGTTGCCGGATTGCCAAGTGATGTTCAGCTCTGTAGATGAATTTCCATACAGTATATTTGATCCGACACCGATTCCGGCAGATGAAACATTCAGCTATGATATCAGGCAGAAGATGAAGGAGGTGTACCGACAGGTGCAGGACTTGCGTCTTGGTGGGGTGAGCGATTGGGTGCTGAAGCAGTATCTCTTTCCACCCAAAAACCTGAGTAGAATGGTCATCACGGAGAATTACGATATCATACTGCCCGACTATCATGATATGACTATCAAGATGGAGCCATTGGTAAAGGCGGTGTATATTCTCTTTTTGCGTCATGAGGAGGGAATCCTTTTCAAATGTCTGTCGGATTATAGGGAAGAGCTATATGATATCTATGTGGATATTCGCAAGAAATCGAACAACAACGGGGCACATCTTTCAGAAGAGAAGATTCGCCAGAGCATCGAAGCCCTGACGAATCCATTGTCTAATTCTATCAATGAGAAATGTGCCCGTATCCGCCAAGCCTTCACTCTCCAGTTTGATGAAAGTCTAGCCGAGAGTTATTTCATTGATGGAAATCGTGGCGAACCCAAGAAGATACCATTGGATAGAAAGTTGGTAGAGTGGAAGTGTGATTTTTCTTAGGTATTCTTCATGTATAACAAATAAACTCCTATGGCAACCCAAACGCTCGGTCCGAGGTTTGGGTTGCCACGCATAATGATACTGATAAAGCTAATTATTCCAATCTGAATACATACCCATCCCCAAATCTTCAACTTAGTTTTTCTTTTCAAGCTCATTTGGCGTTTTCTTCTTAGAGCACAATACGACAATGAGACCAATCACCACATTGATAAGTGAGATACCAAAAGCCCATCCGAAACCAATCTTTCTGTTCCTTCCCAGGCAACCTACGCCGAATGCTAATGCAGCGGCAATCACGAAAAAAAAGAGTCTTTCCATATTCCTGTTATTTTTATTGTTATTTTGGCTGCAAAAATAATGAATGGTGATGGATGCTGCAAATGTTTAGGCTCCACAAGGCTTGTGGAGGTAAGTTTTTCTTTTGCTGATGCATCCGTTTGCAAAAAAAGAACTAACTTTGCCATCTCATAAAGTGTTAATTTAAAAAGTTATAGTTATGATGTTTCCTTTTATATCGGTATTGATTGGAATTAGCTTGGTGTACTACATCCGCCAGAGAAAGGCAGAGAAAGAGATGGATGAGATTGTTAGTTCCCTTCCTCAGCCTAGTGATAATAGTCAGCCTGTTGGTACTAGAGACTTGTGTCTTGAGTTGCTCCGGCAGCTTAATTGTGAAGTTCGTATAGAACACGATGACATTTACTTCACGTATCAAAATGAGAAGTTTATGATAGAGGCTTCAAACGACTCTGTCTTTATTACAATTTGGGACCTTCATTGGGATATGGTGGATTCGGAGAATGTCCAAGATGTCGAGAATATGAAAAAGGCAGTTAATCGTACTAATCATTTAGTGCATAATACAGTCTTGTATATCCTGTATAAGGAAGAAAAGTCTTATTATATTCTGTCTAAGTTACAATGTTTGCTAATGCCGAATATCCCAAACACGAAAGTCTATCTTTCTGCGACTCTTGATGATTTTTTCAGAACCAAGCAATGTTACTCTCAGGTTCTTGCTGACATCGGAAAAGAGGGAGCGTAGATATAAATACTACTGTAGCTGGTGTTATCTTGTTAAATGAAATAAACCAGTTTCGTTGTTTTACAAGTTGTGTTCCCAACAACAAGTCGGTAAAAATCGAAACAACAACGACTAGGGCGATTGCTGTCTCTGTTTCAGCATAGCTACAGCGAGTTGCTGCGATTTTTAACTCAAACATTTTCCAAAAACAATTTTGATGGGCAAAATAGAGTTTTTACGTAGTTTTTACGTTATTTTTAAAGAATATCTTTTGTATTTAAAGATTATTTTTGTACTTTTGTGTTGAATTTGGATTTTTGAATAACCATTTTCAGACATATAGAAATATAAGGAGCGTTATGCTACTCTTGCAGGTGAAAAACCTAAGAAACAGAAATACAAAGTCGACAGATAATGGGATGATAGTTCTCGTGTTATAACGTAGACTGCTTACAATATCTGTAATTTGATATTATCTCTGGGGCAATACTTAAAGACTAGTTATATCGGTGCTACGCTTTTCGTTTAACTAAATACGTCCTATTGGCTACTGAAGGACAACTTTCTTATGATATGGGAATATTTGATTTTTTCAACAATAAGAAGAAAGAGAATACACGACAAGAACAATTGCGTCTTCAACAAGAAGAAAAGCGTCGTGCAGAAGTACTGAATCGGTTGGAAGAGCAATGTAAACTGGCAGAACAACAAAAGCGTGAAGAATCGTTCTTGTCTAATTTCGAATTTGATTCTACCTGTCATCAGCGTTATGAAAATGGTCAACCTGTAAGAGGATTACAAGTCTGTCCGAGATATATAAAAATTAAAAAGAACATCAATGGATGTTCTGGGTATCAGCTTACACCTGGAGATGGGTATATCTTGACTGCAACAAATGGAGATACAGGACAACCACAGTTTGCCCCCAAACCAATGCGTGTAGTAAAATTCTCAAATACCGAGATTTTGCTTAAGGGATATTGTGTCTCTGCGCAAACTCCTTTTGGATGGCAAGAAGTGGATTATAGCGACTATGGCTTTATCGTGTCCTATAAAAACGGGAAGGTGGACAAGTGTATTTTACACATGTATGATCGTGATACATATATAGAATATCGGAAAAGCCAGACTCCTCAACATACAGAAAAAACTGTTCCTAAGAATATTCAGGAAATTGTTGATGCTGCAACAGTTGGTTTAGTTGCAGCTCAGCAGGGCAATCACCGAATTGAACAAGAAAACTTAATCAAGTTATTCAATTTAACGCAAAATAAATCTAGCCAACTTCTTCATATTCCCACTGAAAAGTATAATCTAGTTGGTACTGGATTCGGTCTACTGCTGGAATATCCGCAGGTAAAGGTCAATGAGGATGTATCACGTGCTATAGCGGATTATGCTTTCTTTTGCATCTCAAAAGCTATTGAGAATGATCCTGGTAACAAGGCTCTACATTTAAAACGAATATCTGTAGTCGCTCAAACAAGAGATTTTTTCTTCTATACTGTTGCAAATGCGTTGGAGATACCCGATTCTAACCCACTTGATATTATGTTGAGCGCACCGTTAATAGTACGTACTAACGACTATATATATGCTATGGGGAAATATGACTTTGAGAATGGAAATAAAATTGCATTTGAAGGCATATTAAAAGAATTCCATGAGTTGTGCTATGGTCAGTATGTAAGAAAAACAGCTGAAGAAGGCAAAATTTACATAGATAAAGTCAATGAGTACATAGCAAACTCAATAAGTAGATATTAACAAATAAACATATATTATGACAGCAATATACAGAAACAATTTTGTATTTATTGCCGACAGATATGAAGAATGGCAAGGCGGTCGTTGTATCTCTTCTGACGACTTAGATGTAACTATCACGGCGGAAGTGAAAGACGACAAAATTCATTTTGAACTTTCAACTGTAGGCAGTCTTAAAATTCTCAAATCTTTTGATTTTGAGATTCTTGATTATCATGGCTCGGTACTACCAGACAGGGTACAATACCTGCATGACACACAGGATTTCAATCCTGTCTTTCCTATTGTATGTAACATCTTCTATCAGGATGATAATATTGACTATGTGCGTTTTGCTATGACGAACCCTGATCGTATTATAGAGTTCTATGGTTATATGGATGAGCTAGGTCAACCTTCAATAGGCAGAAGCCCTCAATCCATAACACCTGCAGTAACTGCAGATTCTATTGTCAGTGAGTTACAATCGTATGGCATGTTAAATAAGGAAGCCATCATGGAACGTGCGGTTAACCTGTATAACAACAACTGTAGTGTTGCTACAGTAGAGGAGGCATATGCTGTCCTTGAATCGCTAAAACTTTTTGCTAAGGTCTATGACTTGGAAGTAAAAGAGATGGAAGAAAAAGGAATGGACTATTCACTTTTTATGCCTAAAATTTTAATGTTTATTGCTTTGTCAAACTATAAAATTGGTAACTTCAACCAAGCATATTGTGTAGCTAAACAAGGTTTGGATGCAGTTGAAAATGCTGAAAAAAAATCTATTTTTACAGGTTTTCCTCGGTCTATGTATGGTGCAGATAACATGGAAGAGGTTATTCGATTGATTGAAAATAATTTCTTTGATGATGTCTTTGATTCTGATAATTACTGGGAAATAGAGCCCAATAATGTTATAACTGAAAGGTTCATGGCTTTGACAGAACAATTCAATTCTCATAGAATCAATCGCGATTACATATTATCCACAATTAATTTCTATGATAACGTTAGAGCGCAACTTGTATATGCTTATGTACAAGGTAATAAGCACGCTATGCATTTAATTATGATGGTTCATGAATTCGCATGTCCGTTGTTTTATGCATGGGAATATTTTGGATTTGGTAAGATGAGTGATCTTTGGAAAGAAGATTTAGCTATTGAAACTTATAATAAGTACAAATCCCAAAATGTGCTTGAAGAATCTCGCAAAAGTCTTAATGCTATCACTAATGGTATTTTCCCATTCCGCACCTTCGACAAAGATGGAAAGGTTTTAGAATCCACCAAGAATATCTTAAAAGCATTAATTAAAGACATTGAAGAAAATATTTAATTTGATTTATGGCATCGTGGCAACATTCAGAAATCGTCATTGACGGGCAGACAGTGAAAGCACAAGTTCCGCTCATTGTTTCTGCAAGTAGAAGCACGGACATACCTGCTTTCTATGCAGATTGGTTCTTTTATCGATTGGACAAGGCTGGCTATTCTGCATGGACAAACCCTTTTAATGGGGTGAAAAGTTATGTGTCTTACAAAGATACACGGTTTATTGTGTTTTGGTCGAAGAACCCTAAGCCATTATTGAGTTATCTGCCTATCCTCAAACAACGCGGAATAGGGTGCTATATCCAATACTCATTGAATGATTATGCGGAAGAGGGGTTGGAAAAGAATGTACCACCTCTAAAACAACGTATAGAAACGTTCAAAGAACTTACCAATGCTCTTGGCAAAGGTCATGTGATTTGGCGTTTTGACCCTTTGGTTCTAACAGACAATATAGATATTGCCAAGTTACTTGATAAAATTGAGAATATTGGCAACCAGCTACTAGGATATACAGAGAAGTTAGTATTTAGTTTTGCAGACATACTTTCTTATCGTAAAGTGCAAGCAAACCTACAGAAAGCTAATGTTAATTATATAGATTGGCAAGATTGGCAAATGCGGGATTTCGCTCAAAAACTATCTGTTTTAAACAAAAAGTGGAATTATGAACTGGCTACTTGTGGGGAGAAAATAGACTTGACGGAATTTGGAATAAACAAGAACCATTGTGTTGATGATAATCTTATCATAAAACTTGCCTACAATGACAAGAAATTGATGGACTATCTAAAAGTGAAAATGTATTCTATGCCACAAGCAAGCCTCTTTGGTGAAACAGAACCATTACCAGAAGGTGCTATTATACTTCCAAATGGAAAGTATGCACTCCATGGTGATAATAAAGACAAAGGTCAAAGAGCCTTTTGTGGTTGTATAAAAAGTAAAGACATAGGTGAATATAACACTTGTGTACATGGCTGCGAATATTGCTATGCTAATGCGAGCAAACAGTCTGCCGTAATGAATTATAAATGTCACAAGGACAATCCTTGGAGTGAAACTATTACAGGAAAATGAGTTACGTAGATGATATAAAAAAAGTTGGTCATCTGACCATCAACGAGATTATAAAAATCTCTAATCTTTATGTACCAGATAGTTTTAAGTCCAGCCCTTGCTATTACAGAGATAGTCAGGGTCGTACACTTAATCATGGTACTGCTGTTCTGGAAACAGAAGAGCAGTGCTGTGCATACATGTCTGCATATGGTCCAATGCATCATCATAAACTGATGCGTGCTTTGGACGAAAACGAGTTTCCTTATTCTGATTTAAGTGATGGTGTCGAAATCTATGATTGGGGCTGTGGTCAGGCTATAGGAACAATGGCTGTAATCGAAAAGCTCCGTCAGCATGGAATGCTCGGAAAACTCCGAAAAGTTGTTCTTGAAGAGCCTTCTGATATTGCAAGGAATAGAGCAGTCCTGCATGTGAAAAAAACATTGGGAGAGTATAATGCTGAAATTATTTCCGTTTCTAAATATCTGCCATCTGACTATGGAGACAATAGTAATAGTATCACTTCCATTCATGTGGAGCAGCCAACTGCTATCCATATATTCTCTAACATACTTGATATTGAAACTGTAAGCTTGAAGGGAGTTTCTAAAATGATAACCTCTTCAGGTAAAAAACATATCGTACTTTGTATTGGTCCTGCTAACCTCAAAGAAGAACGAATATGTTCTTTTCTTAACTACTTCGTAGAAAATCATATTCATGTTTTTACAGTTTTCAAAAATACAAATTTCGGTTATCATCCTACTCATAAGGCATATGGCTGTTTTATTCGAAGTTTTAGTTATTGTCTTTCTTCTGTTTCAGAAATTCTGCATAATTACAAATATTTTGCGCCTATTCAGTATTTCGCATCCTTTACGGACACGATAGGAAAATCGTCCCTTGACGAGAGTGCTTTTGAAATATTAGCTCCTTTTGATATGACTGCTCATAAGAATTTGTGCCCAGTCTATGCCTTAATGAGTAATTTAATTTCACGAGGATGTCCTACATTGGCAAGCGAGAGAGTTCTGAATTACGTATCAATCATGTCTGATGAACAAAAAGCAAAGAATCTAAATGCCGTTGCGCGTATTCAGAAGACATTTATCGAAGCAATCATCTCAGAACGACTTGATACAAACAAACTGGAATGGAAAATTCTCATTATTGAGGATAATACTTCCGTTGCAAAGATTTCTATAGAGGATTTTTCGGAGGCTTATCATAATCTCATTGCCATGACAAAAGATTATGATCATATGGTATTGCCAAAAATATCAGTGAGTGCCCAAAAAGATGCTTCGTCTGAAATAGAATACGATGCAGTTATTGATGTGTCGATTGATCAGATTTGCAATGCAAAAGAGGTCGCTTTCTCTAAATATAAGGCTTCAAATGATTGCTATTTTATTGTACGCTCTTCAGAAAAAGTGTACGAAGACAGAGTTCTATACACTACAGAACGTATCAATTACAAGCCATTTGTTGAAAAAAATAGTCAAGGAATATATCATAAAATCGAAGCGAATTGCTCTAAACTTAGATATTTTTTAAACCTCATTTTTAGAAAAGAAGATTTCAGACCAGGGCAATTACCTATATTAAATAGGGCTCTTCAATTAAAGAGTGTGATAGGTTTGCTTCCAACAGGAGGTGGTAAGTCTTTGACCTATCAACTTGCTGCAATGTTGCAACCGGCTGTTACACTTGTTGTGGATCCATTAAAAGGTTTGATGAAAGACCAATATGATGGATTGTTAAATATAGGTATAGATTGTATATCATATATAAATAGTGACGTAACAAAGAATTTCGAGGAAGGAAGAAGGCGCGAACTTGCATTAACCGGTTCGCAAGTGCAAATAATGTTCTTGTCTCCAGAACGTTTGAGTATTTATCGTTTCCGAGAGGTTTTGCGTTCTATGCGAGAGTCAGGTGTCTATTTCGCTTATGGTGTAATAGACGAGGTGCATTGTGTCTCTGAATGGGGACATGATTTTCGACTTGCATACCTTCATCTTGGCAGAAACTTGTTCAATTATGTTCTTCCAAAAGAAGTGGAAGGAGAAGATAACCATATTTCACTATTTGGCCTAACGGCAACAGCATCGTTTGATGTTCTCGCTGACGTTCAACGCGAATTATCTGGCATAAATGCTTATTCTTTAGAAGAAGATGCAACCGTAAGATATGAGAATACTAATCGTCTTGAACTTCAATATAATGTTTATGAGGTTGATGCAAAAGATGCCATAAATGCGTGGGCTGTTGGAGATATAAAGGAAGAGAAGCTTCTTGAAGTTGTAAATGATGCCACTCAAAAGATAGTTGAAATACAAGATGATAATGCTGTTGAGTACATTAAAGAACGATTCATCGAACGTGAGAATTTGATGGATTCTGCTGTCGCTGATAAAATATTCAATGCAGACCTTGATGTTGATGTCGAGAACGAGTGGTATAACCAAGCAAGTACTAATTCCGCTGGTATCGTATTTTGTACGCGAGCATCAGAGAAGGTGAATCTCAGTGTTCCAAGTGTAGAAAAAGTACTACGTCATAAAGGATTAAGAAGCATCTCAACATATAAAGGAGGTGATGATACTGTTTGTCAAGATGCCTTTCTTAAAGGCAAAACCAACATGATGGTTGCCACAAAGGCTTTTGGAATGGGTATTGACAAGTCTAACGTGCGAATGACCTTCCATTTGAATTATCCAAGCTCGTTAGAGTCTTTTGTCCAAGAGGCAGGACGTGCCGGGCGTGATAAGAAAATGGCGTTAGCCACAATTATGTATTCACCAAAGAAATTTAGCACACAAAATATACGAACACGTATAATTGAATACTTCTCTGCTGATTATACTCAAAATAAGTATTTTTATGAGCAAAATTTTTTGGGAGAGGAATTTGAATTATATGTTATGAACTTACTAATGAATAGACTTAATGTTACCATTTCTAATGAAGAAATGTGCATAGGGGATTCATGTGTAAAAAAGGAAAGCAAAGGTGGTATACTTAGATATCTCTCAGAGCCTAAATACAAAGGCAAGACGCTAACTTATTATACCTCTTGCAATGTATCTGATGTTGAACTTAATTCATACAATGTAGAATTAGCATCAAGGAATCTGCCTATATTTGAAACGGAGTATCAAAGACAAATGCGCAGAAGAACTGGTAAGTCTTATGCTTATGGTTATGCCCAATATCAAGAATCATTACAGAAGGCCATATACCGTATGTGTATAATAGGCCTTATTGATGATTTCACAGAAGAATACGCTCGCCGTAATGATGGAAGTTGGTATAAGATTTTTCGAGTTACCACTATTTGTCAAGAAGAATCAGAATATTACAAACATCTCAGGCTATACTATCGCAAGTATTATTCCGCCGAAAGAGTAGAAAATATGATAGCAGAGGTACAGGTACTTGCCCATACAGATGGGGTAATTATGGCTTGTTTGAAGCATCTTACATCTTTTATATATAAGAGTATTGCTGATAAGCGAGCAAGAGGAATCCTCGATATGGAACAGTTCTGTAACATGGCTATTAGTTCGAGACAAGATTGGAAGAAAACAAATGAGGAACTCAAAGACTTCATTTATTACTACTTCAATTCTAAATATGCACGTGAAGGTTTTGTTACATACGATTCCAACTTACAACAGGATGTGCCTTTCTCGTTGAAAGATGATACTAATCATGATGTCCATTCTGAAGATCAAATTACAAGTTTTGATCTGGTGAGAAAATACATGAGGGTTGTAGATTCTGAGATCGTTAACAACGATTCGCAAATGGACAATATAAAGCATCTGCAGGGTGCTGTTCGTTTGATACGTCGAGCTATAGCAGAAATGAATCCTGTTTTAAACCTTCTCAATGTATTCTGCATTCTATATCTTGGATTAGAGGCAAACGAGATGTTAGAGGAAGAACTTTACAATGATTATAAAGCAGTATATATACAATATTTAAGTGATGGCAACTCCGCCTTGATAGACGAGTTTACTCAACTTCTTGTAAAGCATGCTGCTTTGAAAGATAAAGAATATATAGATAAAATCCAGTTGGCTATCCAATTGGAGGAACATGCAAATGAATTGATTAATATTAGTAAAAAATATACAGAATTATGATTGATCAGAGAATTAATGACTCCCTAAGGGAGTTGGAGCAAAGTCTAAAAAATTTAGATTCAGCTCGAAAGCAAGTAGAAAAGACAATAGAATCGTATGATGGATTACACGATTCTGCATCAGAATATGTTGCTCAACTTAAACAGATAACTACAAAAGTTGAAGAACTTATTGCCGCAGTTGGGACGGATTATAAGCAGAAAGTTGAAGAATTTGATAAAGATTGCAAATCCATTATTGAGTCAGCCAAATCTGCTTCGCAAAAACTTTCAGAGGCAACAGACTCTTTCAATAATTCATTGAATAAAATAGAGGCAAAACAGAATTATAGCTTGATTATCAATGTTGTCTTGGCTGTTATTTTGGGGAGCATTATCGTATTATTCATAAGATAGCCTAGTGTTAGAAATGAGGTATTGGTAGAGAATATATCTGCCGAATAAGTGATGGATTTAAATAATAAGTCTGAAGATATAGCCGTAGATTAGAAATTAAACTATAGTATGCAATATGCAGTATCCATTGATATCAGAATATGTAAAGGCCATTCAAGATGGTGGCGATAATCTTGACAAATTGGCTTACCTGACTCCCGTACTAGATAATCACGGAGAGCCGTATCGTAGTAGTGGTGCTTTTGCCGTGGTGTTTAAGATGCAGGACAAGAGTACCGGGAAATATTATGCCCTCAAGTGTTTTACGGAAGAACAGGAAGGGCGAGCTGATGCCTATCGTCAGATTGCAGATGAATTGGGTATGGTTGATTCTCCATATATTATTTCTGTAAAGTATATGGAGAAGGAACTCTTCGTGGGCAGTCAATGTGAGGAGGATGAATTTCCTGTATTGTTGATGGATTGGGTAGAAGGAGAGATGATGGAAACTTACATCTCATCAAACTATTGTAACCAATATGCCATGTCAATGCTTTGTTATCGCTTTGGCAAAATGGCTGCTTGGCTCCGTACTCAATCTTTTGCTCATGGTGATATCAAACCAGATAATATCATTGTACGTCCCGATGGTTCTCTTGCATTAGTGGATTATGATGGAATGTTTGTGCCAGCGATGAAAGGCTGCAAATCTCCAACTATCGGTACCAAGGATTTCTGTCATCCATTGCGTACTGTGGATGATTTCGATGAAACAATAGATGATTTTTCTTTGGCAAGCATTGCCTTGTCATTGAAAGCAATATCTATGAATTCTACTTTGTTTGATATCTATGGTGCACCAGACAGGCTTCTCTTCTCAGAAAAAGATTATCTCAATCCATCAAATAGCAAGGTTATATCAGCCTTGCAGGAATTGATGTATGATAAGGATTTCTGTACACTTTACTCTCTTTTCATGCTTGTATTGGCAAGAAAGGAACTTTCTACATGTTCTTTTAGATTGTTTGTTGTCGAAAAGCCAATCCTGCATCAAACTATTGAAAACTTATCAACCAAAGCTACAGAGGAAGAGTTGAAGGAGGCTTTTATTGATGAATGGGGTGTGAAATATAGCAAAGATGGAAGAAAGTTGTTGAAAGCCCCACAAGGACTAAAAAGGGGGTATTCTGTCAAAGAGAGTACACGGATAATATGTGATCGTGCATTTTCAATGTGCAGTTCTTTGACTAGCATAGCCATTCCTGATGGTATGACTAGTATTGGAAAATGGGCATTTAGAAAATGTTTTTCTCTGTCCAAAATAATCATTCCAAATAGTGTGACTATCATTGGAAATCATGCATTTTCTAATTGTACTTCTCTGTCCAATATCGGCATCCCAAATGGTGTGACTAGCTTGGGAAATGGTACATTTTGGTATTGTTGTTCTCTATCTGACATCGTCATCCCGGATAGTGTGACTAACATTGGAAATTTTTTATTTTGTGGTTGTAGTTCTCTGTCCAGTATTGTTATCCCAGATAGTGTAACTAGCATTGGAATTGGGGCATTCTCAAATTGTAGTTTTCTGTCTAATATAGTCATTCCAGATAGTGTGAATAACATTAGAAGAGGTGCATTTTATAAATGTAATTTGTCATACAATCTTAAACAAAATTTAATATCTCGCTTTAGTAATGAGCTTTTTAAGTTTCCGTTACAAATTCCTGGCTTTAAGAGTTAGTACAACTAGTTAGAGAAAAAGTAGGGAGATAACTGATGAAGAATAGGCAAATTACTCATGCTATAGGCTACTGAGTAGTTACTACGATTTGTTGGATGTATAAACAATAAAATATGGAAAATGAAATTATAAAAGAAAGGTTTCTTGGCACAATCTTCGGGCAAGCTGTAGGAGATGCCTTGGGGTTGAGCACGGAGTTTATGTCCAAGCAAGAGGTGGATCAATTTTATCCTAATGGGATAGAGGACTATTCACAAATCGTGCAGGATGATCATCGTCGTCGTTGGCAAAGAGGCGACTGGACTGATGATACCGATATGATGCTATGCATCTTAGATTCCTTTGTGGCTTGTCAAAAGGTAGATATTCTTGATATTGCCAGAAGGTTTAAGGAATGGATGATGAACGGAGGCATGGGAATTGGCAGGCATACCTATAATGTAATGGCTCTTGGCGACTATACTTCGAATCCACAGAAGGCTGCGGAGATTATCTGGAAGATGGGAAAGAAAAAAGCTGCAGCTAATGGGGCTGTCATGAGAACTTCGGTGGTAGGACTTATGAAGGACAATGTGGCTAGTAATGCTGAGAATATCTGTAAGCTAACTCATTATGATCCTCGCTGTGTGGGCTCTTGCGTTATCGTTTCTTCTATCATACATGCTCTTGTCTTTGAAGACAGAATATTGGATTATGAAGATGTGATTGGCATTGCCAAACAATATGATGAACGAATCGTACCATTTATTGACTTGGCATATCATGAAGGTCTGGATTCTTTGTGCCTGGATGATGAAAAGAGTATGGGATATACGCTCAGAACTTTAGGGGCTGCCCTATGGGCTTATTGGCATGCAACCTCGTATAAGGAGGGTATTCTGAAGATTGTTTTATCAGGAGGTGATGCGGATACCAATGCTGCAGTAGCAGGAGCTATCCTGGGTGCTAAATTTGGAATAAACCAAATTCCTGAAGAATGGAAAGATGGTCTTCTCTATGCTTCTATGCTCTATAACAAGGTGCAGAATTTATATGCAATGCTCCGATGAGAATTTCATCTCTGTTGTTCATAAAATATAATAGCGCTGTATCGGTGTGTTTGGTACAGCGCTTTAAATCCATTTTAAATTCGTGTTAAACGTTTGTCTATATCATTTTTTGAAACTAAACGTTTGAAAAACAAATAGACAGATCCTCTATTAACCATGTTTTTGAGAGAGAATGCTGGGGTTAGTTTTTTGCCAATACGAGCCTCGACAAGTGCATCTAGCTCTTCCGCACTCATCTGCAATATCTCATCGTAAGTTTTTCCTAACTTCCGACTTAATGTTTCTCGTGTCTGTTCATTCAGTATATGCATAAAACTCATTCTTACATTAAAATGGATTGTTTTTCTTCCTTTCCTATTATTATCTTATCTTTGATATTTTGTGCAAAAATACAAAAAATAACGATTGCGGCAAAATATAGTATATTATATTCTGCCGCAATTATGCTTTTTTATTCTTTATCGGCAAGATATAGCCGATAAATCATATCTCTGCGAAGAAAAAGTGGCAATATTGCCACTTTTTCTTCGCAGAGTGTGTTTTTGCATCAGCAAAAAGCT
>ERZ1026776.309-NODE-309-length-35546-cov-31.830210_pt1 | contig 35546 bp, 25 predicted proteins | sample MGYA00380125_ERZ1026776 | MGnify/ENA primary metagenome ERZ1026776 (study PRJEB33269, sample SAMEA4719761) | human gut metagenome | biome: human-associated habitat; feature: organic feature; material: feces | place: Cameroon | collected 2013-10 ...
GAAAAGGCAAAAAATTAAAAGGGGTGCGTCACAGACTTATGACACACCCTCTTATAAAGAAGTTTGGTTCAGTACAGTTTGGTATTCTTCTTTTACTATTTCCAAATATTCATAACCATGATATTTCCTATAATTGACTTTTTCATAGTTTAATGATATACGATAGTTCTTGAATGTTGATCCTTCATTCTTCATTACGGCTTTAGTGCAAAATAGGTCGTATGCTGTCAGGGTAAACTTAGTTTCGTATTTATCCTTTATCCATTTATAAAAGCCCAGATAGTCGAGCATGGCTGCTGTATGTGCAGTATTTTCCAACATGATTTCTATGAGTTTCAAGGCTTTTCTTTTTCTTACATCTTCATGATTAGGATCGAGTGCAACAATCTTCGGCATTTTCAGAAATTCATATTGGCTGGTATCTTGCAAGAACTTCTCAGCTTTGGTAAGTGTTCGTTCTTTCTTCTGCTCTGTAGTGTGAAGGGAGTCAGAAGCATCTTCCATCTGCTGATTTTCACGTATAGCAATATTGTTTCTTTTGAGTATGTCCACCTCTTTCTGATAATCGTCAAGTTCTGTTTTCTCAGGAAATTTTCCTTTCCACTGATATACAAAGTTCTCGAGGTCATCATCAAAATCAATTTCTTCCTGATTGTATAATATAGGTGAAAATGACTGAATGAGGCTGAAATAAAGTTCTGTAAGCATATTCTGCATTAAGGCTTTTTCTGATGACATATCATCATTCCATGCATTTACATCCCTACAATATCCATTGATGCTACTTAGCAGTTTCTTTATTTTAGGACGGATATACCTATCGTCTTTCATGATGGTATGTAAGTCAACCAAAGCCCATATGGTATGTTCCTTTTCCAGAAAGAGGATAGTCTTGTACAATCTAAGGGTAGGGGAAGTAATAGGTGGCTCTATCATGAAACCGGACAAAACACTCTTGTAGACTCTGGTATATGATGCTGAATTATTGGACTTGTTCAGTCCTGCTATCGCCTTTTTCAGACATTTGTCCTCTTCGTATATCGTAGTTACAGAGGTAAGGCCTCCCAAGGCATTGATGATGTCTTTCTCCAGTTCTTTCAGGTTACCTCTTTCTGGTGCAAGGCGTAATTGACGCATCAGTAGAGACTGCTTCTCTGCGGAAACAGTCTCTGTGATATGGTTGGGGCGAAGGGCGCCCCGAAGTATTGATTCTACGATAGGTAATGTCATAGCATCCAAAGATTATTTTTACCAAATTCTGTTAGTTGCCCGTCTGGGAAATGTGGCATAAACTTGGCTACCAATGTAGCGTAAGCAATAGTGATAGGCATACTCCTCATGGAGACGGATTTCCAGTTGATACGTGTTGTTTGGTAGGTCAAGGTGATGATTTCCTTGATGTCCGTATTCGTCAACTCCTGTTTGTTGTTGCGCCCTGCCATGATAGATATCTTGACAGGGAAAGGCCTCAGATGCGCCATTTTGTCTCCATGTACTGCATATCTTTCATTGTTGTACAAAAGATATTCATGGCATCCACGGCGAGTGCGTAGATGGATGTAAGTGCCACTCACTGGCATCAGAACATTGGGGCATGATGAGTCAAAAGCCAGTAGGTCTTCGTTGCCAGTCTCTGTTACATTGATCACGATGACTGGGCAATTTACCTGGCACGTTCGCAGAGCATCCTCTATCAGGTCTGATTCTTTATGACTTAATTTCTTGTGGTAATAGATAATGAGTCGTGAAGGTTTCTCAAATTTTCCATAAAAATAAAGGATGGCATTAATAAGGGTGGTTCTCAATTCCTCGAAGTTTTCCTTGAGACAAGCATCAAAGTTGTTGAGTTCTCCTTCTTTGTCAAGGCATACGGCTGCTCCGATATATTGTTGTTTGATGCCATATTCCTTGTAAGCGCCTATTCCGATAATCATATCGTTCTTCTGACTTGGATATGCTATTTTCCATGCCTTTCCACCTTCTTTGCCTGCGATGGCAGCTGCAATGTTGGGCAACATATAATTAATGAAGCTTTTATTGTTCACTCTATCCTTGTAAATTACCTGCGAGCCGATGTTGTATTTCATTAACAGATACTTCATATTGTAGTATAGCTGATGGTAAGGTGATGAAATATCATCTCGGTCGATATCGGAAATGATGATGGCAAAGTACTTCTTGTCAGGCTCGAAATTTTTCTCATGAAGGTATTGCTTTAGTTCTGCAAGTGCATGCTCATCGTCTGTAAAAATACAGTTGAATCTGTCTGCCCAGGCATGATTCCCCAACCAGATAGTATGGTAAAGATTATTGTTGCCATCAACAATTTCCTGTTCTATTCTATGATCAACATCTGTTCCTTTTTGGAAAATATTAAAGAGACGCCAGAGGGTGTTCCTCATGCTTTGGGGGCAGATGAAGAAATGGCGATGTTCAGCAGGTCGTTCTACTGCTCCATAACGTTTGAAATAGTATCCTGGACTAATTCCTGTTTGTTGACTGCCAAATTTTAACTTCTTGGCATTTTCATCTACCAGATATATTTTTTCTGCTGGCAATTGGATAAAACTGTTCTTATGAGGTAGTTCTATACCTGTCGCATCTACGAAATCTGGAATGTTGATCCATTTGTCGCAGAATAGTCTGATACCATTATACTTTGTAACATACTTGTTAGTATCACGATAATGATAAGAAGAGATGTTAAGTAACTTGCTTATGTTGCGGTTTACGATAGGATATATGTTTGCATTATATTTCTCCATGTGATATTGGTTTATCTCAGATTTCTTCAATATCATGTTTCCTGCAATCACATTGAAGTCTTCGTCTTGCAATGATTGTTGGTGATAGACCTGAGTTTTCCCAACAACTGCCTTGCTGCCTTGGGAAACGTCCAGTTGCCATCCATCCTTTATCTGGTCGTCATATCTGATATTTAGGCTATAACGCTGATAAATCCAATTGCAATCCTCTTCTTTCTCTGGAATATAAACTTCTATACCTCCTATGAAGTTCTTTTTGCAAGGACAGCCGTGTTTTCGAAAATATCTTATGATGTTCCTGTAAAGGCATGCTTTGGTCAGTCGGATGTTATCCTTTGTATTAGCAGTTTTGTATAGGTTTAGAGGAGCCATAGCGATACCTCTGGACGTTAGTTCTACATCCAGTTCATCTTCCCAAACAGGGAGAAAAACCTTTTCAGCTTTGTTCCCGTCTTCAATCATCTCCCAGATAGCAGCATCCCGTTCCTTACAAAAGCGTACACAATAGTTTTTGATGGCTTTTGTGACCTTATCGGAAAACTCTCCTATACCTATATATAGATAGTCGATAGAGCTACTCTTTTCTATTTTAATAGCGAATGAATTTATTTCCATTCTTTTTTATTTTTTAAAATTATTGACTTGTCCATTTTTGCTTTGGCATCATGGACGTTTATTTTACGCAAAGTTACAAAAAATATACAGTAGTTACAAAAAAGAGATAACTTTTATTCTGTTAAAAATAGCTAAAGTACAGATAGCCAGTAGGTTATGATTCTGTTTTGGAAAACTTTAAGTTTTTGTTTTTGATAAATGTTGTCTGAAATTCAAAATAAATACAGAAAAATGATGATATGGATGATACGAAAGGAAAAATATCCCAAATCTGTCGTAATCCTTATTTCTGCAACACTATAATTTTAAATTTTTTAGATAATATTTGGAGATTTGTGAAAATTGTCTTACCTTTGCTTACAAATTAAACTAAAGAGCAGCTATATGGAGACAATTTTAGATAGGTTTCGCAACACATTGAGAAGTATTTTCATGTTGGATAGTGCCGAAGAACTGGACTTCGGCATTTATCGCATTATGCGCATCAAAAAACAGGAAATCGACAACTGGCTTGATATAAGATTGGAGAAAATTGTAGAAGAGCAGATTTCCAACGGAATGTCATCCGATTACAGTGAGAAGAAAGCCAAATTGGATGAAAAGGTTAGTGCCATGCGTAAGGAAGGATATACTTCTGACGAAATAGACAATGATCGATTTGTCAAGAAACTACAGGCTGAACTTGCCGTCATGGGTAATGCTGAGGAGATGCAGGCAGAGGTGTTTACTCATCTGAACACTTTTTTCACTCGCTACTATGATAAAGGTGATTTTGTTTCACAGCGTCGTTATAAGAAAGATGTATATGCCATTCCTTACGAGGGCGAAGAGGTAAAGCTTCATTGGGCAAATGCTGACCAATATTACATTAAGACGGGGGAGTATTTCAAAAACTATCATTTCACTTTGAGTGATGGAAAGCAAGTGGAATTTACGCTGAAGGATGCTGAGACTCCAATGAACGACCAGAAAACCAAGCGTGAGTTGGAACATCATTTCAAACTCTATGAAGAAATGCCTGTGGAAAAGACAGAAGATGGAGTATTACATTTCAACTTTGTATATCAGTTGATGACGAAGACCCCTAATCAGAGTACGCTTCGAACTCAGGCTTACAATAAACTCCTGACCTTGATACCTGCTGATTATGCAGAGTTGACAAGGGAAATTGATGCAAAAAGACATACTACCTTACTGTTGCGCCATCTTACGGCTTATACGGAGAAAAACCGTCAGGACTATTTCATTCATAAGGATTTGGGCGCATTTCTTTCACGAGAATTGGATTTCTATATCAAGAATGAAATTCTTGTGATTGATGATATTGATACAACGGAGACTAAGAAATTCTTGTCTCATCTTGCAGTAGTAAAGGCTGTAAAGGTAGTGGGCAGAAGTATCATTGCGCTGATGGCTCAGTTGGAAGACTATCAAAAGAAACTTTGGCTGAAAAAGAAAATGGTGGCATCTGCTGACTATCTAGTCACGATAGACCGCATTCCTGAGAATCTGTATGAAGAGATAGGCAAGAATGATAAGCAGCGTGAGGAGTGGGTGAAACTGTATGCTATTGATAAGATAAAGCTTGGCAAGGGTGAAATACCAGGAATGAAAGCTGAATATTCCGTACCTTTGACACCTCAGTTTTTGAAGGAGAACAAAACTTTAGTGGTTGATACTGCTTTTTTCTCAAACGAGTTCAAGCATAAGTTGCTTGCTTCTATAGACCATTTTGATGAGAAATGTAATGGCTTGATGATTAGTTCTGAGAATTTCCAGGCTCTTCATCTCTTGCAGGAAAAATATGGTGAGCAGGTGAAGTGTGTCTATATCGACCCTCCTTACAATACGGGTGGTGATGATTTTGTCTATAAGGACAATTATCAGGAAAGTAGTTGGCTGTCTTGTATCTATGATCGCTTGCTGCTTACTAAACCTTTCTTTAAAGAAGGTGGTTCCATTGCCGTGAGCATTGATATCAAGGAACTGGATAAACTCATTGCATTGATGGATATGACGCTGGGCAGCGAGAATCGCAAGGCAAATATCACTGTACGAAGAGCTTCGCTTACGGGTGCTAAGGTGATTAACCCAGGATTGGTGAACATCAGCGAAAACGTCGTGATGTATTCAAATGGAAATGGAAAATGGAATCCCGAACGTGCTTATCGTGAATGTGGTATAGACTTTAAAAAAACAAGATATAAGAATTATATTCTTAATAAAGATCAAAGTTATGACAAATGGACAATCTCAACGGTGTTAGAGGTCTTTGCTCAATATAAGGGAATTAAAAAAAGCCAATTAAGTAAAACACTAGGTGAAACTTATGAAGATGAACTTTATAAGTTTATGATTGACCATGCGGACTCAATTTGTCGTCTTGCGGCATTAGATGAAGATAGTGTGGGTAATGATGTGTTGGATTTGAAAAAGTTATCATTGGAAAATCCTGAGAAAATATATCATTTGGAACGTTTGGATTGTAATGATTATTATGTTATTAATGGTCAGGCAATATTGTTCTTTAAAGATAGACTGAGAAAAGTTGGAAATAATATTGTGCCAATAGAACCTGTTTCCGACATTTGGGACGATGTACTTCCAAATGATATTCATAATGAGGGTGGGGTCGTTTTGAAGAAAGGAAAGAAGCCGGAGAAACTGGTGGACCGTATTTTTGAATCAACGACAAAGAAAGGCGATCTCGTATTAGATTACTTTGCGGGTTCGGGCACTTCTGGTGCCGTCAGTTTGAAGTCTGGCAGAAAGTTTATTAATGTTGAGGTAAATGAGTACTTCGACAGCATCCCTTTGCGCCGCATCAAGAACACCCTTTATGGTGATACTTCTGGTGTTACCGATAAATATGAATGGAAAGGTGGCGGTATGGTAAAATACATCAGATTGGAGCAGTATGAGGATACGTTGAATAATATCGAGTTGAAGGAGAACCGACTTTCTCAAAGCGTGAACTTTGACGAAAGCTATATGTTGGGCTATATGTTGGATGTAGAGAGCCGTGAAAGCTTGATGAATCTAACCAGATTTGAGCATCCTTTTACACCAAAGATGAAAATTACCCATGGAACGGTGAGAGAGGAACAGACAGTGGACTTGCCGGAAACCTTCAACTATTTGATAGGACTCTATATTGATCGATATGAATGGCCGTTGGAAGGAATGCAAGTGATTTCTGGTGAAACCCGAAATGGAGAGAAAACGCTTGTGGTTTGGCGTGATATGGACTTGGTTAATGATGAGATTTTGGCTGAATATGTAGGCGGTAGAACTGATATGAAGAGCTATCGTCGAATCTACGTGAATTGTGACAATAATCTTGCAGCCGTACTTCCTGCATCTTTGGCTGATAGAGTTATGCTGACCGAGACTGAGTTCTTGAAACGAATGTTTGATAATAAGAATCTTTAATATTTCTCAGGAATGGCAAAGAAGAAAATGAATACAAAGCAAGGTGTTGAGGCACGCCTTGACAACTCCCTTTTGCTGGGCAATTATATGCTCAGCAAGTTGGGTGTGCAATCTTGGGAAGAACTGGTTAGAAATATGAAAGCGCCCAACTTGGAAGGTTGGGACGAGGAGAACGTATCTTACTTTTGCCGTGTGTTGTGCAACCAGCTTAAGGATTGGGCTGGCGTGGTGAAGGTTGAGGATGTGTTGCGTTATGATCGGCATATATATGATTATACCTTACAAATCAATGATCTTCGCCAAGACAAGATAGTTTGGAAATATTTCCAGTGGGTGGAGCTTTTATTTGTAGAAATATATTTGGATAAGTATTTTTCTGATAAAGAGGAACTGTGTTCAGATTTGAACCGTTATCGTAGAGATGTGTTTTTGAAAAAGACCGATTGCTATATAGAGCCATTCTTCAAGGAAATTACTATCGACCGACTGAACAAACTGGCGGTTTGGTGTGCTACTGGTTCTGGTAAGACACTCATGATGCATGCCAATATGCTTCAGTTGCGTCATTATGCCAACCTGTATGGCATGGACTATAATAACACATTGCTCATCACTCCGAAGGAAAACCTGTCAAAGCAGCATCGGGGAGAGTTGGAGCAGAGCGGTATTCAGGTACAGGTGTTTTCAAAGAAAGGTGGAAGCCTCTATAAAGATCAATATGTGCAGGTGACAGAAATAACCAAATTGGCAGAGGAAGATGGAGAATTGAAAGTGAATGTTGATTTTTTTGAAAAGAACAATTTGGTTTTCATAGATGAAGGTCACCGTGGCACGAGTGGAGATACTTGGAAACAATTGCGGAATAAACTCAGTGAAAAGGGTTTCTGCTTTGAATATTCTGCCACTTTCGGGCAGGGAATAGCTGCTGAAAGCAACAATAAGAAGAGAAACAATCTGTTATGGGAATATGGTTTGGCAACTCTCTTCGATTATAGTTATAAATATTTCTATAATGATGGTTATGGCAAGGACTTTGTAACCCGCAATGTGAAGATGATGGCCGATGAGGCTCAGGAATATCTCTATATGCTGGGAGGATTACTGGGTTTCTACGAACAGTTGCGCCTTTATAATGATAAGAAAGAGGATTTGCTGCCTTACAATATAGAGAAGCCTGCAGCAATATTTGTTGGTAATACGGTAAGTAATGCCAAGTCGGAGCTTAGTGATATTGTAAGGTTGGTGCAATTCTTTCAACGCTTCACAACTGAAAGTGAAAAGACTGTTGCTGGAATAGATGCATTACTTTCCGGGAAAGATGGCTTGGTAGATGCTGATGGCTATAGCATCTATAAGAATGCTTTTTCTTATCTGAGAGAGACGGGTTCTTCAGCCATCGAGATATATGACGATATGCTGGCTTCTATCTTCAATAGTAGTCTGCATGGTGCAAAATTGCATCTTGACCGAATGAAAGGTGCGGATGGCGAAATTGGAATGCGTATGGGCAATTCTGCCTATTTCGGAGTTGTTAATGTGGGTAATCCTAAGGATGTAACTGATGCTTGTGGGGCATTTGTTCATACCGATGTGAGAGATTATAGCAAGCAGTCACTGTTTGAAAATATTAACGAGAAAGATTCTCGTATCAATATTTTGATAGGTGCAAAGAAGTTTTCCGAAGGATGGTCTTCTTGGCGTGTTTCGACAATGTGTCTGCTTCACGTAGGGCAGGGTGACGGTTCTGAAATCATTCAGCTTTTTGGACGTGGTGTGAGATTGAAGGGATATGGTTTTTCATTGAAACGCACTTCTTGTTTGGGCGACGGTCAACAACCTGACTTTGTTCCAAAGCATATCAGTGTTATGGAAACTCTGAATATCTTTGGTATGAAGGCGGACTATATGGATGAGTTTAGTCGTATTATTAAAGAAGAGGGAGTAGATGAGGATTCGCACAATAGAGTGAATGTTGAGTTGCCATTAATGCCAAATATAGTAGATTTAGAGAAGAAACGTCTCAAGTATCTACGACTGAAGAAAGGAAAGAAGTTTGTAAAGGATGTACCTCTTTTGCAGCTGTCTTTTGAATCGGCTATGTTAGAAAAGCCGGTAGTCTTGGATCGTTATTCGCAGATAAAGACATTCTCTTCCAATTCTTCTGAGCAAAATGCTCTCTCTATAGACAAGAACGAAGTAAAACTTACCGAAAAGGAGTTATCTTTGATAGACTGGAGTAAACTTTATCTTGTTTTGATGGAATACAAGCGTCTGCGTGGTATGTATAACTTGATAATGCGCCAACAGGTGCTGAGGGAGATTGCTGCTGATACGACTTGGTATGTTTTGTTCGTGCCAGAAACCAGTTTGGTTTGGGATGATTATCTGAGAGTGAGCTGTATGTGGCAAGACATACTGACAACTTTATTGCAGGGCTATATCGACAAGTTTTATAAAAGGCATAAATCGGCATGGGTAAATCATAATTTAGAGACCGTCTCCCTGACGAGTGATATGGTGGGATTCGATGAGAAGATTCAACTTGAAATCAGCAAGCGACTCTATGATGGCTTTAAGCAAACCCTTGACAAGGTAAAAAGCCAATTGGAGGATAGAACTTTTTCCTCATCGATAAGAATAGGTCCTGGTTTCCATGCTTTGTTCTGCTCGCCACATTTATATAGTCCATTGATGTATTATAACGGGGCACAGAAGGATGAAAATGGAGAACAACTCATAGAAATTTCACCAGTAGCTCTGGTTGATAGTGAATATATGTTTGTTGACAAGTTGATGGAATATGTGGATTCAAAACCAAAAGAATTGGATGGATATGAAGTGTATTTGCTGAGAAATCAAAGCAAGACAGGAATTGGTTTCTTTGTGGATGCGGGGTTTTATCCAGACTTCATATTATGGATCATGAACGGCAAACATCAATATGTAACTTTTATAGATCCTCATGGATTGGGTCGTGCAAAAGGCTTTGCCGACCCAAAGGTAAGGCTTTATGAAATGCTTCATGGTGAGACGGAAGTTGAGATAGGCGACAGGAATTTGACGTTGAATAGTTTTATATTAACACCAACACGATATGGAGAGGTGAGGCGTTGGGGGCTTGCGGTTAATCCAAAGGCTACAGACGTGGATATACGAGATATGTTTGCCGACCATCATGTATATTTCATGAAGGAGGATGTTCGCTATGTGGAAAAACTGATGAAAGCTATCATACCTTGATGATTTTTATCAATGATCTCGAATTCGCAACCGATAGGGTTTAGTGGGATTTTGCTTGCAAAACTACAAAATTTATTTTATTGTACATATTTCTTGTACAACGAAACGTCGCAGACACAAAATCCCCTTACCCCATCAAGCGACTTGAGGTAATACGCTGGTTTAACCAGAAAAGCATGGCGTTTTTCGGTTAACCATATCCAAAATCTGTCGTAATCTCGCTTTTTGTTACATTACGACAGATACCTTTTGTCTGAATGTGATGATACTGAAGAAATTTTTCTTCCGGAACGCTTGTTTGTTTACATATAATTTAGTATCTTTGCAGCCGTAATTGAATAGATGTAGTTTTGACACTATAAGCAACAAAAACAATAATAACACTAACTTAAAGGAAAATCATGAAGATGAAGATTACATTCAGTTCTTTATTGCTGGCAGCGTTGGCATGGGGAACACCTCTCCAGGTTTCTGCCGCAAAGAAGGCTGCAACCAACAACAAGTATGCAGGTTATCTCTTTGCTTATTTCGAAGGAAGTGGCAACCAGCAGGAATATCTGCGTTTTGCCATCAGCGAGGATGCCAAGAACTGGTATGCGCTCAATGACAACCAGCCTGTCATCGCCAGCGACTCTATCAGTACCAGTGGCGGTATCCGCGACCCTCATATCCTTCGTGGTGAAGATGGCTGCTACTATATCGTGGCTACGGATATGAACACCGTGAAGAATGGATGGAAGGATAATCCGGGCATCGTATTGATGAAGTCTAAGGACTTGGTGAATTGGACGCACTCTAAAATCGTGTTGAAGGAAGACTACAAGGAGCATTTCAGCGATGCCTATTGGGTATGGGCTCCACAGACCATCTATGATAAGAAGGCCAAGAAGTATATGATCTATTTCACCCTTCAGCGTACTGGCGATGGCAGAAAGAGTCTCGTTACCTATTATGCTTATGCCAACAAGGACTTTACGGGTTTCGAGAGTGAGCCAAAGGTGCTCTTCAATGCCAAGTATGGTTGCATCGATAACGATATCATCGAGCGCAATGGAGTTTACCACATGTTCTATAAAGGAAACATCAAGAATGCCGAAGGCAAGGAAATCCAGAATGGAATCCAGCAGGCTACTGCCAAGAATCTGAAGGGACCTTGGAAGGAGAACTTCAAGTTTATCGATGCTTACGCAGATAGCAAGACCGGTGTGGAAGGTTCCGGTGTATTCAAACTTAATGACAAGAATGAGTATGTGCTGATGTACGACCTTTATGGTTCAGGCCGTTATGAGTATCAGACTTCCAAGGATCTGAATACTTTCTCTACCAAGCCCGAGTCTTTCCGCAAGGACTTTTTTCCTCGTCATGGAACGGTTTGTTCTGTAACCAAGGACGAGATGGAGAGATTGCAGCAGAAGTGGGGTTATGTATTGAATCTTTCTTATACAGGTAAGGGCAACCCTATCCTGCCAGGTTTCCATGCCGATCCGGAAATCCTGTATTCCAACAAGACGGGTAAGTACTACATCTATTCTACCACCGATGGAAAACCGGGATGGGGTGGATATAAATACTACGTATATTCTTCTTCCGACTTGAAGGAGTGGAAGAACGAAGGTGTGGCGCTCGATGCCAAGAGCGACCAGATTTCCTGGGCCAATGGCAATCTCTGGGCTCCGGCAGCCGTAGAGGTGAAGCAGAAGAACGGCAGCTACAAGTACTATCTCTATTTCAGTGCCCGTCCTAATGACAACGGCAGAAAGCAGATGGGTGTAGCGGTTTCTGATTCTCCTACAGGTCCATTCGTTGATTTGGGGCACCCTCTTCTGGCGAAGAATCATCCAGGTTGCAACGGTCAGCTCATCGATGTGGATGTTTTCATCGACCCGGTTTCCAAAAAGCCTTACCTCTATTGGGGCAACGGCTTTATGGCTGGTGCCGAGTTGGAGCCAAGCATGACTCAAATTAAGGACGAAACCGTAACCGTGATGACTCCAAAGGGTGGAAGCCTGCGAGACTATGCTTATCGCGAGGCTCCATACGTGTTCTATCGCAACGGACTCTACTACTTCATGTGGTCGGTGGATGATACGGGTGCAGCCAACTATCATGTGGCTTACGGAACATCCAAGTCTCCGCTCGGTCCTATCGAGGTAGCGAAGGATCCTATCGTTCTGATTCAGGACCCTCAGCATGAGATTTATGGTACTGCTCATAACTCAGTAATCCAGAAGCCAGGCACAGATGAGTGGTATATTGTCTATCATCGCATCAACAAGGATTATATCCATTTCCAGCCAGGTGTTCACCGTGAGGTCTGCATCGACAAGTTGGAATTCAATGCCGATGGAACCATCAAGCGAGTAGTGCCTACACATGGAGGAATCCAATAAAAACATATAAACAGAATTTCATACAATTCCTTTCTTACGATCCCTTGCAGAAATCCTGATAGGAAATCCTGCAGGGGATTGTTTTTGCCCTATATTCCGCAGAATTGTATATTTAGGTTAAAAAATGACAAGAAAGTTTGGTGGTTTGAAAGGAAAAATGTATTTTTGCGAATGAAAAGAGGATTTTTAAGGTAGAAGATAAATCAACGTTTAAACAAAAATAACACTATACTGGCAAAATAGGGTTACCCCGACAACATGATGGAATTATATTTTCGTTTGATACAGTTTTCCTTTGGACTTTACGAAGGTAAGGAGTTCTTGGATGGAACAGCATTGAAAGACTTCGACTGGAAGGCTTTCTTCGATTTCGTCAAGAAACAAACCTTGGTGGGAATCGCGATGGATGGAGTCCAGAAGTTGCCTAAGGGAGTAGCTCCTAACGAGAACTTGTTGTTGATCTGGTTTGGATTGAGTCACAAGCTTATGATGCGCAATGGTATTCTGAATAAAGCCACAGTGTATGTATATAAGAAAATAAAAGAGGCAGGTTATCCTTGTTGTATTCTGAAAGGCCAGGGCAATGCTATGCTTTATCCCCGTCCTGTTTCGAGAACTCCAGGTGATGTGGATGTGTGGGTAGATGCGTCCCGCGAAGAGATTCGTTCCTTGGCTTGTTCCCTGGCAAAAGATAAGGGATATGTAAGCGATGAGAGTCTCAATCATGTGGGACTTTTCATCAAGGATATTGCCGTTGAACTTCATTCCACTCCTGCCATCATGGCCAATTTCTTCTATAACCGCCGTTTGCAGAAATGGCTGAACGAGGAGAAGGGAAGACAGTGCAGCCATCTGGTAAGTTTGGGCAGTCGTCCGGTTTCATCTGATGGTGATGCGCAGAATGGACAGGCAGAGATGAAGGTTGCCGTTCCTACGGCTTCTTTTAATGCCGTCTATCAGTTGTATCATCTCTATCATCACTATTTCTATGAAGGAGTAGGGTTGCGTCAGGTGCTTGATTATTATTTCGTAGTGACGGGGTTGATGGATGAATTGGAAAAGCTGCAGACGGGTTCTGCTATTTCAGATTCGGAAAATTATTCTTCTCTGCCTGAAATCCAGCAGACGCTGAAGCAGTTAGGGTTATGGAATTTTGCAGGAGCGATGATGTATGTCTTGCGTGAAGTGTTAGGACTTTCGGAGGATAAGATGTTAGTTCCAGTAGATATCCGACGAGGCGAGATGTTGCTTCATGAAATACTTGCTGGTGGAAATTTCGGCAGGTATGACAGTCGTAATGGTCTTGGTGATGGCTTTATTGGTCATAATTTGCAGCGTTTATGTCGCGACTTGCGCTTCCTGCGCTATTATCCTGCTGAGGCTCTGAGCGAACCTCTCTTCCGCATCTGGCATTATGGCTGGCGCCATTTCCTGCCCAAAAAAATGACAAAGACGATAAAATGAGAAATTAGAAATGAGAAATTAGAAATGAGAAGGGAGAAACAATGAGAAATTAGAAATGAGGAAAAGAGAGTATATTCTGAAGAGGGTAGATTAGATAAATAAAGGGTTTAGTAAATATATAGTTTTAATTTTTTCTTTAATTTAATGTGCTTATGAAAAAAATCTACATGACTTTCCTGCTGCTCATGATAGCTATCGTGAGTTTTGCAGAAGACGAGGTGGTTAAGAACGGTATCCGTTACAGTGTTTTTAGCAATGAGGGTAGTGCAACCCTTATTGATAAGGAACTTACGGATATTGTTGTAGAGCCAGAGGTTTCTATTGATGGTCAGGTTTATCCTGTTACCTATGTGAGTAAAAACTCCTATTCTGATGTATTTCCGAATGCCAAGACGATTAGTGTTCCTTCTAAATGTAGCTTGGGATTTAGTACTTCTGCAGAATATTTCCCAGTACTTGAAGAATGGAAAATCTCAGGAACTATGGTTGAAAATGGAATGTTTGTACAGGACAAATGTCTGTATTTCCCAAATAGAGGGGGAGAATGGAGCATATCTGTTCCTGCCCAATTGAAGGGAAAACTGAATATCTCGGACAAACTGACAGAATTGGACTTGGGTTATCAACAGCAGTATCCGGGTGTAACGTCCTTGCATTTAGGCAAGTCGTTAAGTAACATAGATTTCTGGTCTTTGCCAGGTCAGTTACCATCGCTTCAGTCTGTCTCTGTTGATCCTGCAAATACCGCTTTCAGTACTGATGCTGAAGGAGGGATGCTGATTCAAAATTCCGAGGTACAGTTCTGTTGTGCCAGTGTCAGTTCCATCAATGTTCCAGAGGGTGTAACTTCTTGTACTCTTTATGATGGCAGTTATCCAAATGTGAAACAAATTACGTTGCCTTCTACCGTCACGAATTTTAGTGTTCAGGATGCTCCTAATTTGGAGAAATTTGTCATGCCGGTAGCCAATAGCAACTATAAGGTAGTTGATGGAGTCTTGTATGATTTGAATTATAATGGGTTTATATTGCCTAAAAAAGCGAAAGTGCTCGATTTGGCAGCTGCTGGTTGTCAGATGACTGATATCAATCTGACAGATTATCCATACTTGCAGAAATTGGTGACAAATGACAATGTACAATCTATTTCTCTCGTAAATCTGCCAGGTCTGCAGACATTGGTAATGGGTAAGAATGTCAACTCATTTGGCTTTAGGGATACGTATAACATCGCTGATTTTGAGATTAGCAGCGAGAATGAGACATTTGTCAAGGATGCCAATGGTATCGTCATGGAACGTGATAACAGCTGGGGAACCGAGCGTCTAATTCTTTGCTATATTCCTGCCACAGTAAGCAACTATTGTATTCCAAAGGATGAGGATATAAGGGAGGTAACATATGCAAGATGGTCAAATTTGAAGACGCTGACCATGGAAGAGCGTGATCAGACTGATAGTTATCAGCGTTATTTTGTCAAGAATAATATTCTTTATAAGTCTTATTACGGTAATGGTGCCATTGCCATTGATGCACCTGGTGGAATTACAGATCTGACTTTCTGTAAGGAGATGGATCAAGTATATGACGTCTATGGGGAATCATGGCTCAATTTATTGTCTAAGGTGCAGAATATCAGTGTAGAGGAAGGTAACACTACCTTTAGTGTAGTGGGCGATTACTTATGCCAGAAAGTATATATGCCGGGCTATACTGGTGAGAATGAGTGGGATCCTTATCAGTTGAAATTGGTCATGGCTAAGCCATTTACAGGAACCACGTTGTCTTTATTCACGACTTTGCCTGAAGGTTTCAGTACAGATTATCCATTTTTGGGTATTTCTATCGGTAGTTATCTTTATGACAAAAACGCTCACATCAAAGAACTTATCGTTGGAGAAAATGTCGTAGAGTCAGACCAGTGCTGTTTCAATGAATGTAAAAATTTAGAGAAGGTTACATTTTTAGGATATCAATTTACGCTTGGACACATGTCTTTCTACAATTGTTCAAAGTTGAGTGATATTACTTTCCCAGAACAGTTGATCATGCCGAATGCGAGTGCAATCTCCAACACAGCCTGGTGGAGAACTCAGGAAGGCGATATGCGCTATGCTGGCAATACCCTTTATTATGTAAGTAATCAGGTAACAGACATAGATATTCCTCAGGGAACCTGCTGCGTTTCTGAGAATGCTTTAAATGAAGCTAAGGCAGCCAAGAGTATTACGATTCCTGCTTCTGTAGAGTATTGGTTTGATCACAGCAGCTTGCAGCAGGTAGAGCAGTTGTCTGTCAATGTTGATTATTTTACAAATCTTGTCTCAGAAGCATTTGCCGGATATTCTGGCCTGAAGAGGGTTATTTCATCTAAGCTTCATCCTCTTTATTTTTCTGATGATAAGATTGGACATGTCTTCCCTTATGACCTTTCACAAGTGGAATTGATTGTACCGGATGATGTTGAGGAGATTGACGAGAAGACAGGAGAAAAGTATTTGGTTACTCCAAAGGACAACTATTCTAAAGCTAATGAATGGAGTCGCTTCGGTAAGATTGTAGATAATACTACTTCTGGCATCGGTTCTGTTACTGCGGATAAGCCATCTTTGGCTGAAACTCGCTTTGCAGTACGTGGCAATGAGGTGGATGTCCTGACCAAGGGTGCTTGGAGTATCTTCTCTATGGCTGGCCAGCTTGTCAAGAGCGGTTGTGGAAATGGTTCTACGGTTCTGCCTTCTGGCATGTATGTCATCAAGGGCGCAGGTAAGGCTGCTAAGTTTATCGTAAAGTAATTTTTAATGAGAAATTAGAAATGAGAAATGAGAAATAAAAAAGAGGATGTGTCAAAGTCCATGACACATCCTCTTTTCATTTCTTATTCATTTCTTATTCATTTCTTCATTTCATTTCTCATTTGTCATTTTATCATCTTTCTCATTTGTCATTTCTCATTACTAATTTAGGCTTCCATGAACTTCTTGGCAGCTCTGAGCTGGTGTCTCATCACGCTCAGGAATTCCTGACTCTCCTGGAGGATGTTGAGATAAACCAAGGAAATCTGCATCAAGCTATTATCCTTCATGTTCTGCAAGCGGTCGATGTGTTTCTTGCGAAGCACTGAAAGTTCATCCTTGCAGGCATCAGCCTCGGCGAGAATCTCACGATAGTTCTCATATCGGTTGGTCTCAATCTGTTCGCAACTCATCTTCATCAGGTCATTGATCTTCTGACGTACAGGAGCAAACTCGTTGATGTATTCTGCTGGCAAAGGATTGAAGTTGTTGTCCACGTGTTCCTTCACCGGGTCGAGCATACGGCGGAGAGAGTAGATGAACTGCTGGTTGCTGTTGGCGCCCAGATGGAACCAGGTGTTGCGCTCGATGGCAATCTCCATAGGAGAGCGTTTCAGTCCGAGCATCTCCTGACGGCGGAATTTCTTCAGCATGTCCTGCTCTTTCTTCAGTTCTTTGTTGGCATGGCGAAGATCACGGGTGCTCTCGCTGGCAAGACCATCTACGATGAGATTGAACTCATTCAAGGCGAAATGGCAAACGAAGCTCTGGGTGCGAGATACCTGGCGACGAAGCAAATCCCATACAATCTCTGGGTCGTGGGAGCGCATCATCAGCTGGAAGGTACTGCCCTTGCTCTCCTGCTTAGCCTTCTTGTTGTACTTGATATTGCTGCGGATGAGCAAGAAGATAACCAGAGCCATGAAAGCACTCTGAACGAGGATGCCACCGAAATGCATGGTAAGACAAACAATGGCGCAGGCTGCGAAAGCAACACCAGCTGTGATAAACCAACCACCGATGACACTCAATACACCTGTTACACGGAATACGGCACTCTCGCGGCTCCAGGCTCTATCGGCAAGAGAAGAACCCATTGCCACCATGAAGGTAACGTAAGTGGTAGAAAGAGGCAACTTGAGGTTGGTACCGATGGTGATGAGCATAGAAGCAAGTACCAGGTTGACTGCAGCGCGAACTACATCGAAAGCAGCACTCTCTTCGAGTTCTACGGCATTCTTATCAAAACGGGAATTGATCCATCTTTTCAAGGAATTTGGCAGATACTTGTTGAGCCAAGAGTCTGTAGCCTGACAGTTGCGAACGATGACACGGGCAACAGAAGAACTGCCAAACATCTCATCGCCTTCATCCTGGCGGCTCAAATCCACGGAAGTCTTGATCACATTCTGTGCTTTCTTAGAGGTTGCCATTGCAACAATCATCACAGCACCGGCAGCGAGAAGATAGACAGGAGTGGTCTTGGCACTCTCCATCAATGAGGTCATCATAAAACTGTCTGGTCCTGCACCGTTGGCATTTGCCATATAGTCATTGTAAGAAGAAAGACCAGCCAGAGGCACACCGATGAAGTTGACAAGGTCGTTACCTGCGAATGCCATAGCCAAGGCAAAGGTACCCATCAGTACGGTGAACTTGAAGATATTGATGCGGCAGAGGTGGAGAAATTCCATCACGATGGCAGAAACCACGAAGGTGATGCAAAGCAGCAAAACGATGTTCTGGTCGATATAGTCGCGCCACTCACTTGGCAGATAAGGACTCTTGCCAAGACCCTTCATGAAGATGAAGTAGGAGAGGGCAGTGAAGGCGATTCCACCAAAGATGGCGATGGAATAGCGGGAATGCTTTCTGTAATTGAACGTGAAGACGATACGGGAAATCCACATCACGAGCGCACCGAAAACAAAGGCGATGATGACAGATGAGAAGATACCCATAATCACCTCCAAAGCCTTGTTACTGTTGAGCAATACACCATAGTTGAGGCTATCGTCACCAATCATCTTGAGGGTGGCAAGAATGAAAGCACCTCCCAACAACTCGAATACCAATGACACGGTAGTAGAGGTAGGCATACCTAAGGTGTTGAACACATCCAGTATGATGACATCAGTAACCATGACGGCAAGGAAGAGCGTCATCACTTCTTCAAAGGTAAAGTGATCCGGACTCATGATGCCATGACGGGCGATGTCCATCATTCCTGAAGACATGATAGCACCGAGAACCACACCGCAGGAAGCGATGATCAGTACGGTGCGAAACTTAGCCACCTTAGCACCGATGGCAGATTGCAGGAAGTTGACAGCATCGTTGCTGACTCCCACAAAGAGATCAAACACTGCCAGACAGAGCAGGAAGATCACAATACATAAATAAATTGTACCCATTTATTTCTATTTATATTTATAATTATTATCTCATTTTTACAATCTATTCATTTCATGATGATAAGAAATCTATCCATTTCATGATGATAAGAAATCTATCATTCGGCTTTCTGCCTTAGGCATTCCGCCTCTGGTTTTCTGGGTGCAAAGGTACTATGTGGATATTACAGGCGATTTAAACAGATGTTACAATCCTGTTAAAATGCGTTTCTACTGCTTTTTCAGGCGTCGTCTCAACATAGAAAAAGCGAGGATTACACCATTTTCTCTGTGTAATCCTCGCTTTTTAGTGACCTTCGTAAAGTCCATCCACGATACTGTCGGCAAGTGAGATGTTCGGCACCATGATGGTGTCGCATTCTAAGTACTCGCAGGCCTGGATGAAAATCTCGGCAGCAGGAATGATGACATCGGCACGGTCTTCCTTCAGCGAGAAGGAAATCTCACGCTCCTCGATGCTCAGCGGCTGCATCATCAGATAGAGACGCTTCAGCTCGCTGAGGGTCAGTTCCTTGCCGTTCGTCTTGTTGTGGCGGGCAAGCTTGTTGAGCTTGTTGATGTTTCCACCAGAACCGATGATGCGGATATTGCCATATTCCTTGGCATATCTGCAGAGGTTTTCCTTAAACAGTTTTTCAGTATCAGCCGTCACCTTCCCACTCAGCATTCTCAGCGTACCCATGTTGTAGGAGAAACTTTCAGCCAATGTACCGTCGTGGATGATGGAAACCTCAGTGCTTCCACCGCCCACGTCGATATAGGCGAAGTTTCCCTCATTGGAGTCGGTCTTCTCTACCAGATTGTTGTAGAGCAGTTGCGCCTCCTCCTGTCCTTTGATAATCTCGAGTTTGATGCCGGTCTGCTTTTCTATTTTCTTCAGCACCTTCTTGCCGTTTTCAGCATCTCGCATGGCAGAAGTGGCACAGGCACGGAAGGCATCCACATCGTTGAGTTTCATGAATTGCTTGAATCCCTTCATCATGTGGAGCATCATCTTCTCCCTTTCCTTGGAAACCTTGCCGAGGGTAAACACATCCTTACCCAGGCGCAGCGGAATGCGGATAAACATGATTTTCTTGATGCGGTCTTCCTCGCGTGGTGCTTCCGGATCAAATCGCTTGATGAGTAGTCTGGCTCCGTTGGAACCAATATCGATAGCTGCTAATGTTGTCATTACAATTACTTTTTATGATTCTTTTATTTCCTCCTGATAGGCTTTATATAACTCCTCCTGGCTTCTGAAAGCAGGGCCTTCTACGAACTCGTTGCTTCCCTTGCCATCCACTATGCGGCCGTTCACGGTATCTCTCATGCCGTATGAAACGGTGCGGAGCAGGTCTGACTGCATATCCTCGTCATATACCGGGGTGAGCACCTCGATGCGGTTGAGAAGGTTTCTCGGCATCCAGTCGGCAGAACCGATGAAATATCTTGGTTTGCCGCCATTTGCGAAGATGAGGATACGGCTGTGCTCCAGGTATCTGTCGATGATGCCCACGCAGTGAATGTTCTCGCTGAGGTTGGCGATGCCCGGCACGAGTGAACAGTTGCCACGTATCACGATGTCTATCTTCACTCCAGACTTGGAAGCCTGATAGAGTTTGGCCACCACGTCGGTATCGGTGATGTGGTTGATCTTCATCTTCACCCAAGCCTCCTTGCCCTCGTTGGCATTCTTGATTTCCGTATCCAGCATTCTGAGGATGCGGCTCTTCATGGAGTTAGGAGAGACGAGCAGTTCGTTGAAACGGAAAGGCGAGAAAGGACGGTCGATGAAGTCGAACACCTTAGCCACCTCATTCACGATCTTTGGACGTGCCGTCATCATCAGATAGTCGGTATAAATCTTGGCATTTCCCTCGTGGAAGTTACCCGTTCCGATGCAGGCGATATTGCCCTTCTTGGATTCGATATAGAGCAGTTTGGAGTGAATCTTCAATCCCTCCACACCGAAGATGACGTTGACGCCTTCCTCCTGCATACGCTTGCTCCACTTGATGTTGCTCTCCTCGTCGAAGCGAGCCAGGAGCTCTACTACTGCAGTTACCTTCTTGCCGTTGCGTGCCGCAGTAATCAGGGCCTTCACCACCTTGGAGTCCTTAGCCAGACGGTAGAGTGTAGTCTTGATGGCTTTCACCTCTGGCTTGACGGCAGCCTCACGCAATACACGGATGTAGCCGTTGAAACTGTGGTAAGGCACGTGGATATAACGGTCTTTCTGGCGGATCTGTTCGAGAATGCTCTCGTTGGAGAGGAACTCCGGTTTCATGATAGGCGTCCACTTCTCATATTTCAGTTCCTTGTGTCCACAGTCAGGGAAAGACATCAGGTCCTTGTGGTTCTGGTATCTTCCGCCTGCAAGCGAAGCATCAAGTTCCTTGGTGTTCAGACGCTCGCGCAGTTTCTTCTGCAAGTCCTTCGGCATCTCGCGGTCGTAGATGACGCGCACCGCCTCGCCCTTCTTACGGCTGTTCACACCCAAGGCAATCTTCTCCATCGTACCGAAGTCAGCATCATTGTCCATCTCCATTTCTGCATCCTTGGTAAACTTGAAGGAATAAGCACGGTAAGAGCTCTCCTTGAAACCGAGGAAAACTAAAGGCAGACAATAGCGGATCACGTCGTCCAGATACATGATATTGTCGAATCCGTCGCTTGAAGGAATCTTCACCCAGCGGCCAAATACACGGTCAGGCACCTTCACTACGGCATATTTCTTCTTGCCCTTCTTGTCGTCGTCTTTCTTTTTCTTACCCTTTTCATCCTCGTCATTATTTTCCATTTCGGTTTTTTCGATGGCGAGGTAGATGCGGTTGTCCTCTAAGGTAGAGAGGTCATCTATTTCGTTGAGCCAGATAGGGTTGACAGAACCATTGAGTTTGTCGTAGAAGAACTGTGTGAGGAAATCCTTCTGCTCGTCGTTGAGATCATTTTCGGTGACAAGTCTAACCTTGTGAACTTCAAGTTCGCGGAAAACCTGATCCACCGCTTCAGTGTATTCTTTCGAGTAAGATTCATTGAGTTTATTGATCGTTTTGAGAGACTTTTTGATTTGCGCTTCCATATCCTTGGTGAGGTTGCGGTCGAGCATACGGTTGAGTGATGCTACACGAACACGGAAGAACTCATCGAGGTTGTTGGAATAAATGCCGAGGAAAGAGAGACGTTCGAGCAATGGAACAAATTCCTTCTCGGCTTCCTGCAGAATGCGGTGGTTGAAGTACATCCAGCTCACGTCGCGTTCTACGTATGCTTTTTTAATAATTTCTTCTTTGGTCATGATTTTTAAGTCGATATAAAATTTTATGAGACTACGTGTGAAAATCAAGTTAGTGGGAGAAATGTTATGCTTTAGCCTTCTTTTTCTCTTCCTTCTTGTTTTTGTCAGCAGGTATCTGCACTTTCTTTTCCTCAGATTTCTTTTCCTCAGATTTCTTTTCCTCAGATTTCTTTTCCTCAGATTTCTTCTCCTCAGCCTTCTTAGACTCTTTCTTGTCTTCAGATTTCTTAGACTCTTTCTTGTCTTCAGCCTTCTTGGACTCTTTCTTAGACTCCTCAGCCTTTACGCTTTCCTTTTTATCGGTTTGCGTTTTCTTCTCATCCTTCTTTCCGGCAACTTCAATAATGAGGAAATCAGTATCTCCGTCAATAAAATGGAGAGCCTTGCGGAAAGCTTTGCTGGCACCAGCAGGTACAATGATATCGTGGAGAAGATCGCAGTCATCAAAAGTATGACGGCTCAGTTTGGCAGGAACGCCAGCAAAAGTAATCTTCTTGAGTTTGTCGCATTCAGCAAAAGCATATCCCTTTACCTCCTTGACACCGGCAGGGATATAAACGTTATCCAATTCATCACAATCATAGAAAGCATCGTGCTCTATTTCTTTCACGGAGTTGGCTATGATGACATTCTTGAGTTGTTTCTTGCCACGGAAAGCCATTTCACCAATGACGGTCACACCCTCAGGAATGGTGAAACTTGGCTCATTACTCATGCAATAGATGAGGCGCTTCTTGTCTGTAGAATAAACAGCCTCTCCATCATAGTCAAAGTCATCACTGTCAATTTTCTGAAGGGCGAGGTTGAGCACTAAGCTTTCAAACTTGTCGTCCTTCTTACCTTCTTTCTTGGAACTCTTTTTCTTGAGAATCTCCAGAATTGCTTTCTTGTTCTCTTTCATTTGATTATAATGTTAATATGAATGTCTTCTCTTGCTCCAACAAGCAGGAAACATGTATTTCTTTTCGGGTGCAAAGTTACGACGATATTTTGAAAGCAGGGGTGTAAAGCGCATTACGTGTTTGTGACGATTGTGTTACAAGGCAGTATTGTATGTTACAGATATATTTCAGATATATTACAGAGAGGGAAGGGGATAAAAAAATCCGGTTAGAACCCCATGAGTTCCAACCGGATCAGTTCATTATATAGTTAGGATTATCATCTAAACCATATTTTCATCTCTGTTTAGATGAAGATATATTTCAGCACGAAGAGGATAGCCAGTACCCACATGGTGATGCTCAGCTTCTTGATGTTTCCGCAGCAGGCGTTGATGGCCACATAACTGATCATACCGCAGAGAATACCATCAGAAATGCTATAGGTGAGCGGCATCATGATGATGGTGATGAAGGCAGGGATAGACTCAGCATAATCGTTCAGGTCGATGTCCTTGATAGGCGACATCATATACAGACCCACGATGACGAGCACTGGAGTAGTTGCTGCAGAAGGAACTGACAGGAACAGTGGTGCGAAGAACAGAGCCACTAAGAAGCACATGGCAGTAACGAAGGCTGTAAGACCCGTACGTCCGCCCTGTGCCACACCCGAAGCACTCTCCACGTAGGTGGTAGTAGTACTTGTTCCGAAGCAGGCACCAGCCACAGTAGCCACGGCATCCGCCATGAATGCCTTGTTGAGTCCGTGGATTCTTCCGTCCGGTTTCATCATGCCCGCTTTGGTGCAGACGCCCACGAGCGTGCCCATCGTATCAAACATATCGATGAAGAGGAAGGTGAAGACGATGATCACCATGTCGATGGAGAAGACCTTGGAGAAATCAAACTGGCAGAAGATAGGAGAAACCGAAGGTGGCACATCTACCAGTCCGTGAATTTCCGTGATGCCCATAGGAATGCCGATGAGCGTAGTAGCGAGAATACCGATGAGCAGGTTGCCAGGCACTTTCTTGATGACGAGCACGCTGGTCAGGATGATGCCGATAACACCGAGCAGTGCCGAGCCTTCGGTGATCTTACCGATGGTGACGAAAGTAGCCTCATTGGCAGCCACGATACCTGCATTCTTCAGACCGATGAAGGCGATGAAGAGGCCAATACCAGCACCGATGGCACGTTTCAGGGAAGCCGGAATGGCATCCACCATCATCGAGCGGATACCGGTAGCGGAGAGGATGATGAAGATGATACCTTCGATGAGAACAGCCGTGAGCGCCATTTGCCAGGGATAGCCCATGGTGAGGCAGACCGTGAATACGAAGAAAGCGTTCAGACCCATACCAGGGGCAAGTCCGAAAGGTTTCTTGGCATAGATAGCCATCACGAGTGTACCCACAATGGCAGCCAGTACGGTGGCAGTGAACACAGCGTGTGTATCCATGCCCTGAGCGGCGAGATTACTGAAAATGTTAGGGTTTACGGCCAGGATATAGGCCATAGTGAGGAAGGTGGTGATACCAGCAGCCACCTCCGTCTTCAGTTTGTTTTGAGCAGGGTCAAAACCGAATAACTTTTGCAACATGTTTGTTTAAAATTAATATGTGTTTTGAATTTCGCTGCGAAATTACAAATAAAAACTGAAATTCGGATAAAAATATTGTGGAAAATGGAGAAAACTCATTTGTTTTTAGTAAATTTGCCCACAAAAGAAAAAGTATATCGTTATGGAAGTACAAACAAAGCTTACTGCCGGTCAGATAAGCATCATGATAAATGCCCGTATCAAAGATATGGCAATGTGGTTGATGGAAGACTTCAAGTATTCTCTTGAAGAGGCATTAGATTGTGTTTATAATTCGGAGTTATTTGAAAAACTTCAGGATTTGGAAACAGGGTTATATTATGAGAGCTCCGGGTATAACTATGAGTTGTTGAAGGACGAACTGAAATATGGAAAAATAGTTGGAGAATGATGGAATTAGAGAATAAAACTTATTATATTATATATTGTGTGAGCCAATTTGCGCAGCGTTTTGGCTTATCCTTGAAGCAATCCTATGCTTATCTTAAAAGATATAAGGGATTGGATTTCTTGTATGAATGTTATGCGGCAGAGCATCTTCTTTCTTTAGACGATGCAGTGGATGATTTGGCTGTTATTTGTCATAGGTATGGAGGAGGCTATTAGTTATCTCCAGCTGATAGAAGGCATGCAGCAAACTTCCTCTGTCAGTTCCATAAAATCACATTGCTCTAACACCTTAAGTGTACAGTTTTGAACGTTTTAATATAGCACGTGTCTTGGCAACTTGCTTGGAGAAGTCAATGGAACCACGCTTTTCCAATGCCTCATCAGCCGCTTCTACGAAACGAGCTGCTGCCTCACCATGAAGGACAGGTGTTGTTTTAAATTCTATTGCCATATTTATGCCCTCCTATTAATTAAATTATTATATCTGCTGCAAAGATAATGCAAACGAGCGCAATGAAAACTTGTTTTCAGATTGCCGAGTGCAGCTTATCTTATGCAAAAATACGAGTTTTCTTTGTAACTTCCAAATTATATTGCATAAATGAGAGAATTACATCTTCTTTCGCAAGTAGAGGGATAATAACCTTACTTTATAATACCAGAAATGATTTTGACAGGAAATGACTTTGACCAAATGACCGGAATCTCCCAGGGCTTACGTTAATGTAGTTAAAATAATCAGAGAAAATGATGGTTTTTCAATAAAAAGAACTACCTTTACGACTGAAAAAGGTTAAAAGTAGTTCGTCTTCTTGTGAAAGAATCAGCGAATGTTTGCAGAAAGTTATTTCTGATATTTTCTGCAAGTTACAATTTTAAGGTTTATGAGGAATGACGGAAATCTTCAAGATATCTGAAATTCCATCATAAAATATCTTTGTAGTAAGACCCCCGGCTGTGAAGTTGGAGGTTTTTTATTTTTATCCCGAAAGACAATGCAAATGATAGAAGAAATTATCACAGAATGTCGGTGTAAATGTCGGTGTAAATGTCGGAGACTTGTCGGTAACAAATGTCGGTAACATGTCGGAAAGCAAAACCTCTGAATACCAGTGAGTTACTACTTTTTGTAATGAAGTTTATACGCCCATTCCTACTTGTAAATGTCGGTAACAAATGTCGGAGACTTGTCGGTGACAAATGTCGGAGACTTCGGGAACGATAGAAAGTGATTTGGCGGTAATATAGGGAATTCCTCAGCGCACCATAAAAAGAGAACTATCTTTGTTGTAAAAAGCTGATATGATTTGTCATATTGGAGCTCCACGTACAGGAAGATGGAAACTCTTAAAACAGATTGATTTTATTTTAAAATAGAAAGATATGAAGCAGAATAATAATGAACAAATCGTCTTCGATATGTTCGAAGAGGTTGCAACCGAAAGCATCGCTGAAGCTCGGAAAGCATACACCTATGAAGAAATAGATGGGTGCTATCAGGAGGCGAGGGAGATTGCTGATCATGCAAGGAAGAACTTGCAGGAGAAAATGAACAATGACAATTAATTTAAAAGCGTGGTAACAAGATAGCTTTAGCCGTCACTTGTTGCCACGCTTATTTTGTCCGTCTGTTTATATAGCAATAGGCATTTCTGTTAACGCCTCATCATTTAGTTACATACTTTATATAGCAATCAGATATTGAAGAATAATTAGTCATACCTGTCATTTTTATTATCTGATTTTGAGTTAAGAAAGTTGGGCTTTCCCCACGCTTCCAGTAAAAATATGTATCTGCATCACGAGTTTTAAAGCATATCACATCACCCTTTTGATAATGTTCAATAGGTTCTACTGCTGAAGGTAAAAATTGCACAGATGGTGGATTTAAAGTAAAACCTCCTGCTTCAAAAAACACTTTATTAGTATTCTGTTTACTTGAAAACCATACACCTTTTCCAAAATTATATTCACCCCAAGATGCATTTGTAAAATCTAAAAGTTCTTGAAAATCCGATTTTCCCATTAAATGTGCATCACTATTATTGTCTGTTTTATTGTCATTACAATAAATAAGATTTCCACTAGGAAGCCCCAAGTCAATCCATCGAATCGGCAATGTAGGCATTAAAATATCCCAAATATACCTTATAGATTCATAGCCATTTACTTTAGTGCAAAAAGTAAATTCGTATGATGCTCCAGGTTCTAAATCTTTTAACTTATAATCTACTTTATTTATTATTACACCATCTTTTTCTGTTTGCTCAAGCTGACCTAATTCTTCCACCTTAAAATCTTTAAATTTACCCGTTTTTTTATTTAGCAATTTGAGATAAATTTCTAATTCGTCATCATTATTTTCTAATTCGCTGTCAGAAGAATACCAATATTCTAGATAACCCCATCTTTCTGTATTATCATTACGACTCTCTCCTAGTGTAAATTCCTTAATATTGATTTTAGAGAAACTTGCAGTAGCATATTCACGCATAAGACTATTGGGGTGTAAACTATTTGCTTTTTGAAAAGCATACTGGCTAGATGTATAATCATAAAAAATACAAGATGCGAATACCACAAATACACGAGCTACTTTATTCCCAAAAGCTACTCCATCTGCACCATAATATGCCATGCAATTATTCTTTATTGCGCTATTTAATAGTGCAGAACTACTATTGCCAGAATAGCAACAACTAGACCATATAATAGTTCTTGATAAATCTGATGGAAGATACTTATTTAGAAAATTCTCGTCTAATTTAAGATATTCAGTTTTTTTTGTACCTTCTTCGTTCATCACCCAAAAAGCAGTTAATCCGCAATTTTCATTTAAATTGCCATTTTCGCAATATTTATCAAGGTAGAGTTTTTTGTGAACTATTGGAATAGTTAAATTGCCATCATTTATTCCATGAGTCAACACATATACCACATCATATTTATTAAACTCTTTAAAAGAGAGTGGGTCGGTTGCATCTAGAATATCAAATTTACATTTTTCAGCACCACCCTGTTTTTTTAATTCATTTATAAATGGCGTCAAAATTTCCAACAGGTTTTCAGGAGCTTTTTCATCCCATGGGCACCATATAGCTATATTCCTATCTCTTAATAATCTATGACCTCTAATTATATTCGATTCTGTCGTTCCTCTAGTATAATATTTACTATTTAAGTTCTGATTAGTCTTAGATTTTCTATTAATAGTTTCTGGGAAACTATTTGTAGCGTTCTCGAACACTTCTTGGTTAAAAGAAAACTCTAATGGAAGTCCAAAATTAGTTTTAGCTTTAACCACATTATTTTGAACCTCCACATTAGTAACATACTTTGCACCCTTTACGATTTTTGCAAAATCATTAACATTATTTCCCTTATATGTATTACACAATCCAGAATAATATTCGAGTCTCTTATTTACTTCTTCATAAGTTACTTTCTCTAAGCCAGGAGAATCATCTGAGGATTCAACGATATCCTTAGAACAAGAAGATAAAAACACTGCTAAGATAACTGCCCAAAATACTTTCATAAGTTCAATAGATTTTAATTAATAACTAAATTTACTTATCTACCCCTAATAAAGGGGGTAAAATAACAGCAACTCGATAAAAACGTATTTTGAAATTGGAAAATAACAATATAACAACGATTTTAAAAAGTGTAGCTATTATGGATGCGAAAATAATTGTTTTTTTGATTTTCCCCAAAAATAAAGTGTTAAAAAATCATTTGGAACTACTTTTGTTGGATTTTTCGATTTGAGCTTTGCCAACGATAGAAGATATTGTTGCAGAATTGGCGGTAATATGGCGATAATAAAGCTCTCTTATAGCGAATCCTTTATTTTGTTTTATAAGTAGAGGGATAATAACCTTTCTTTATAATTCTTGAAATGATTTTGACGAAATGAGTATAATTATGATTATCTGTGTTTAAAAACATAAGAATCATCTCATTTCTCATTTTTATTACCTTTTCCACAAATAACAATTTAAAACAAAGGATATGAGCACATCAACATTACGCAAGGCTACTTCATTCAGACTGCCATCAGAACTTCTCGAGGAACTCAAGGAACGTACCAAGGCTACTAATTGCAGGCTTAACAATTACGTTGAATCTATTCTCACATATGTTTTTACAATAAAAGATAACTTAACTCTATTATTTATTGATTTATTTTGCTCTTTCTTATTTTTTTTACTATCTTTGCAGAAATTATTATATGTAAGATATAAAGTTAGGAAAAAATAGATATAATGAATAGATATAATGATATAAAGCCATATGTGCTTCCTCCTGAGCAATCTGATATGTTACAGGAGACGCAGATTCCAATTGTATACCATGACGAAATGCGTGACACAAGGGGAAAATTGCGTGTATTGTCATTGTTCTCTGGCTGCGGAGGAATGGACTTGGGATTTGAGGGCAAGTTCATTGCCAATCGCAAATCTTTTCCACAAGACAGTCTATATATCGACCACGCCATCAACAAGAATTGGGTGATGTTGAAGAAGACAAAGTTTAAAACAGTTTTTGCCAATGACATACTTAAAGAAGCAGAAGTGGCATGGACTACCTATATGTCTCGCTTCGGTTATCAACCCGAAATGTACCATAACATCAGTATCGTTGATTTAGTGAAAATGCATAAGCAAGGCGCTGATATTTTTCCTAAAAACATTGACGTAGTAACTGGTGGATTTCCTTGTCAAGATTTCAGCGTGGCAGGGAAGCGCAAGGGATTCAACTCAGACAAGGATGACTATGGTAAGAAACGAGAGGGGGACGAACCATCAGAAGAGACCCGTGGCAAGCTTTACTATTGGATGAAGCAAGTCATCGACATTGTGAAACCAAAGATTTTCGTGGCAGAGAACGTGAAGGGACTTGTGAATCTCGGCGATGTGAAAGACATCATACAAGAAGACTTTGCAAGTGCAGACGGAAATGGTTATATCGTTTTGCCACCGCAGGTATTACACGCTGGAAATTATGGCGTACCAGAGAGTCGTGAGCGTGTCATCTTTATCGGTATTCGCAGGAATGCTTTGCGCTTTGATGCCTTGCAAGCATTGACGGCAAAGGAAATTCCAGAAGAGTACAACCCATATCCCAAGCCTACACATGCAGCAACCATCAAGGGAAGTAATCTCCTTGGTATCGTTACAACACAAGATGTATTGGAGGGATTGAAAGAACCTGAAGAGACCATTGATGCCTCACAACAGTTGTATTCTAAGGCTAAATTCTTGGCGAGTGGTCAAGGACAGACGGAGATAAAACTAGACAATCTCGGTCCGACTATCCGTTCTGAGCATCATGGCAACATTGAGTTTAGAAGGCTATCACTTGAACATGGGGGGAAGCATTTGGAAGAACTGAAAGCAGGACTTCAAGAAAGGCGTTTGACCCCTAGGGAATGCGCTTTGATACAGACCTTTCCACCCGATTATCGCTTTGTGATGAAAAAAGCCAACGGAAGAGGATTCCGTTTGAGTTCTTCAGGTGCATACAAGGTGATAGGAAATGCCGTGCCTCCTGTTTTGGCTTTTAATATAGCGATGCGCATACAAGAGGTATGGGATAAGTATTTTAAGAGTGACTATTAAAAACTACGAATATGGACAAAGTAGCAGAAAACATCATTGCTATCCGCAAAAGAGACATCAGCAAGGCTAATGAAGCCTTTGCTGATTTCATGTCATTAACCGAAAAATGTCTAAATGATAAAGTTAAAGGCAACCACGAACTTTACAAAAACTGTGGTGGAAAGAAAATGGAGGCTGTTGCATTGAATGCCTTGCATGAGGTTGCCCCGCAAACTCCTTTCCGCCCAGAAGAAATCAAGTTGGTTTCGGGTGCAAAGTTCCCAGATATTCAAGCAGAGCAATACTATGGCGTAGAGGTAAAAACTACCGCAAGCGACACATGGAAGTCTGTAGGTAGTAGCATCGTGGAATCTACTCGCATAGAAGATGTTTCGATGATTTATATGTTGTTTGCAAAATTGGGAGGAGACTTTGCTGAATTTCGTTGCAAGCCATACGAGGATTGTTTGGACAATATATCTCTCACCCATCAGCCTCGCTATCAGATAGACATGGAGTTGGAAGAGAAGAAACGTGAGAACATCTTCCAAAAGATGAAAATCGACTATAATTCTTTCCGCATCCTTGAAGAAAAAGAGAAAATACAAAAGGTAAGAACATACTTCCGTTCAACTGCCAAAGAAGGCTATGAAATGCCATGGTGGATAGGTGATGAGGAATCTGAAGCATCCGTTCCGATGACCATTCGATTCTTGAACGACCTTTCACTTGAAGAAAAGAAGCGAATTACTGTCCGTATGTTTATTCTCTTCCCAGAACTATTTAGTAATCAAGGAAAAACAAAGTACAAGCGTGCTGCCTTGTGGCTCTGTAGCCGCCAAGCCCTCATCTGCTCCAACATCCGTGATTTTTTTACTGCAGGTGGACAAGTAACAGAAATCGGAACACATCATTTCGACCATGCCGTTCCACAAATCTTGAAACGTCTATATGATAGCAAGGATGAAGTAATCGCTTTGTTAAGTCACCCAGACAAAGCTCTTGCTGATGACATTAACGAACTTTGGACTCTCGAATGCAACCCTATATATTATAAGACTTGTTGGTTGAATATGATGCAGAATGTATTTAAGACAAATTCTGAGTTGAAGGACATAGAAATAGAGGATTTATTGGAAAAATGATAAGCACTATGGACAATTTGCTATTAGAAAAAACAATTAAGGAAATTGAGCAACTTACCACAACCCAATTAAATGAGCGTGATGGAGTATATGATAAAATATTCAGAAAACTTCCTATAATAGCTTGCGAGCCAATCAAGGATTCTTTGCATTTTTTCAGAGTTAGGATTGCAGATAGGAGTGTGAATGAACAAATACCAAGTTCTTTTTCATATAAACCTCAAAGTCTCAATCCTAAAATAAATCGGCTAAATATGCAAGGAGAATCCATGTTCTATGGAGCATTATTCCCTTATACTGCCATAAAAGAATGTGGTATTGGACATAATCAAGAATTTTATTTATCAAGATGGTTTATACCTAAAGAGGCCCAACTGACGATGTATCGTATTTTTTCAGAACAAGAATTAGTTACAAACAAAAAAGTTGCAGGTCTAATTCAGCAAGTCAAAATCAAAGGATACAATGACTCTACTAAATTGTTATCTATTTTGTCTGAAAAACTAACATCTGAGCAAAAAGGAACAGAAAATTACAATTTTACAGCACTATATGCAAGCTATATGAGACGAAATCGTATTCATGAGCCACAAGATGAAACTGGAAAGAAAGTTCGTTTTATGGCAGATGGCTTTTTGTATAAAAGCGTCAAAAGCAATAATCCTGACGAAATTAATCTTGCAATATTTCCTGAAATTATAGATAAATGGGCAAGTTTAGATTTTGTTATCAAAGGAGCTATCAATGAATCATACGATAAAATGTTAGGTGTTATAGGCATTTTAAATGAAGACAAAATAGTATGGACAAATACTATTAAGCCATATAATTTAAAAAATCCAGAATAACATTCTATAAGTTGGCACCCAGCAATCTGCATATAACAGACGGAAAGGATGTTCACGAAATCACCATCTTCTTTGTCAAGCTTAAAAAGGAGGCTTCAGAGTGTTCTAGCATCTTTCATTATATTGACAGCAAGTTACCCAGACATACGATTTTCATCATTCAGCAGGACAACCGGTATCAGTTATTGGTAAACTACTAGCAATGGAAGGATGCTTCTACTGGCACTACTTCCTTGAAACGATTAGAGGATTATCGTATTAGGGAGTTAATCATCGAGGATTTGAAAATATACAAGTGTGCATCGCTAAATGATATTCATGAAAGAATTGGAAAAGAAATTCCTGCAAAAAATATGGGTACAACTTTATAATCTTATAGAAAAAGGATATGTAAGAAAAATAGGTGAAAATCGTTGGACGAAGTATCTGATAGTTGAAGATAGTTCTCTTTTCCAAAATCGAGAATAGAATTTTGATATGGAATAGAGAAATGGAATTGAGACAATGAAAATAGATAGAAATAGTAACAGATAATGATAGGCAAACCGCAGAGGTTGAAAAAAATAAGGCTGGGGCCATCATTCCCCATAAGACAAAAGTCGCCATAGCCTTGTGGCGCAGTCAACCACTATAGTTGTACTTCATAACAGATAAGATTATTTTAAAGCCCTGGTGCGAGAGGCATCGGGGCTTTATACAATATTTTAGGAAGTAAAATACAGGGAGGTGAAGGGGAAAAGGTTATTCCATTTTCCAACTCTCCAAACTCCTTCTGTCCTCAGAGAAGTTAACTCCTACTTTTATGATTCTTCTTCCATCATCAGTAAAGATTTTAGCATAGTCTTTCTGGTTGATCTGATTTATCGCTACCTTTGCCGACTGGTTGTATTTCAACTCGAAGATATAGATGGTCTTCTCAGTCTTCAGTACCATGTCGATTCTGCCATCTGACGTTGTTTCCTCTGCTTTCACATCAGCTCCAAGCATCGAGAAAATGGTGTACATTACTGCCTGATAATGCCGCTCATTGTTGTTGATAATAGTATAAGGAAATTTGTCGTAGAATGCTTGAAGATATGGCATGAACGCTTCCATGTTATCCTCCTGCTTCACCTTTTCCCGATACTTGTATACCACAGTGTCCAACTCGCCCATCATCGTTGGGGCATAATAGCGATAAAGACTCTCCGAGAACCCTTGCCGAACTTCCTCATTCGGGAATCCAAGGCGATACATTCGGAGTTCGCGATTGTATTCCTTTATGGTGAGGTAACCGCTCTGATAGAGAACGGGGATAGGGTCGGTGATGGTATCGGTAGGCACATCAAATCGGCTGTCTCTTGCCCACAGATTGTCCAGTTGCAACATGTCGATACTGTTTTTCTGGAGTAATTCTATGAGGAAGGTCGGAGTGCCGGATGTAAACCAGTAGCTGTTAAAGTCCTTGTCGTCCAGGGCGTTGATAATGCTGTATGGATTGAAAATATCAGGACAGTTTGGCGTGAAGTGATAACCGTCGTAATGCACCTTCAGCTGTTCTACGGTTTCCTCGAAGCTGAGGCTGTTATGAGCTGCCATCGCTTCGATACCTTCCCTGAAATCTGTGATGAGCTGTTGTTGGGTAATGCCGCAGATGGCGCTGTATTCATCCTTCATACTGATGTTCTTTAGGTTGTTCAATTCACTGAAGATGCTGAGTTGGCTGAACTTTGAAATGCCTGTGATGAGAACGAAACGAAGGTTCCTTTCCTGTTCTTTCAGCGGACTGAAGAGGTCACGCATGATGCTGCGAATGCTCTTCTGGAGCTCCGGGTCGGAAACGGAATCATGCATCGGGGCATCATACTCGTCGATGAGTACGACAACCTGTTTACCTGATTGTTGTCTGGCAGCCTCTAATATTTGTCTCAAACGGGCACTGTAAACTGTAGGCGCATTTGTCTTTAAGCCATATTTCTCTTCCAGTCGAAGGAGGATGAGATTAAGATTAGCGTGCAGGTTTTGCAGACTATAATATTTCCCGCTGCTCAAATCCAGATGAATGACAGGATATTTATTCCATTCTTTTTCCAACTTTTCGATAGCCAGTCCCTTGAACAAATCCTTCTTTCCCTCGAAATAAGCCTGGAGGGTAGAAACAAAAAGAGACTTGCCGAATCGCCGTGGACGACTCAGGAAATGGAACTTGGCATAATGTGCCAATCTATATGCGACATCAGTCTTGTCGGCATAATAGTAGTTGCCTTTTACTATCTCCGAAAAAGTTTGGATTCCCAGAGGGTATCTTCTCGTTTCTGCCATATCTATCTGTTATTGTCATTCTTCTTTGCAAAGATACGCTGAATATTCGTAATTACCAAATGTTTTATGTGATTTTTTCAAACTGTTTCTGCGACCTGTACAGGTCGAAATGATTTTGACCGGAAATGACTTTGACCAAATGACCGGAATCATGAGGTAAGGCTTACATGGACACCCAGGTTTTGCATGTCGAAGAATTCATTTATCTTAGTGTAACGAAAAAAGAGGGTGCGTCATAAGTCTGTGACGCACCCTCATCTTTATATAAATCTCTCTCTCTATTTCTAAAGTGATTCATATATATATTATGTATATCGTAGTATTCTATTCTTACTTGCTCAAGCTAACAGAATGGCTCATGTTAGTCATTTCTGGAA